>FLNZ01002523.1_pt1 | contig 208017 bp, 191 predicted proteins | sample 1140391 | NCBI WGS metagenome assembly FLNZ01 (sample SAMEA3878171, study PRJEB12797) | bioreactor metagenome | biome: Moose rumen | place: Sweden | collected 2011-10 | reverse complement strand
TTATTGGCGCGACCGTAGCCGGTAAGAGTTTGTTTGATTTGGAGTGGCGTATATTCGGCAATTGGCAGATTATGCTGACGGGCGACTAAAATACAGACGCCACGCGCTTCAGCGACGGTGATACCAGTGGTGATATTTTGGTTGAAATAGAGTTTTTCGATGGAAACTTCGTCGGGATGCGTCTCGTCGATAATCTGGTTTAGAGATTCATAAATGTCCAGTAGGCGATCTTCCACGGGCGTATGTGCAGGCGTAGTAATCACGCCGGCCGTAACCATGCGCGGCTGCTTATGCGTGACATATTGCACCACGCCAAAGCCGCAAATGCCGGTGCCCGGATCGATACCTAAGACTCTTTTCGTCGACATATCTTAAGTATAGCGGTTTTTATCTCTTTGCGGAACTGGAAGATAGCGAAAGCTGCGCCGCCGACGATAAGAACTGCAATAACGATGCCGGCGGTGAAAATTTGCGGACTGTCGTATTCTTCGTCGGACGAAGGCGCGACGGGATATTCTTGAGCAGTGTTGGTGCGAACTTTGCGACAGCGGCCGGTGTCAGGATTGCGCTCGTAACCATCTTTACAAGCGGAGGCTTCAGTTGTGGTTTTAATCTTATTGCAGCGACCGGTCAAAATATTAAGATAATAGCCATCTTTGCAGATTTTTGTGGTGGCGACCTCGATTTTCTTACAACGGCCAGTGAGTGGGTTTAAGTACTTCCCCTCTGGGCAAATCGTGGCGCCGACCGTTTCTTGGCTTTTGATACAGTTGCCGGTCTCGGGATTGATGATTTTGTCTTCTGGGCAAGTTTGAAATTGTTGATAACTATTCTCTGCGCCCGGAGTAGGCATGTAGGTTTGCAGCCAAGTTTCATCAGCCGCGCCGAGATTAAAAACGGCGTACGACGTGCCCTTTTTCTGACCGTGAGGATAAACGAAATCGATGAATATATCACCGGAAGTATCTTGAATGTTGACCGTGTTGAAGGTGGAAGGATTCTTTGTAAGCGATAGTGTGGAATCTTTGAAGGCGAAATACTGCTTCGAATCAAGCTCGCCACTAAGTGTAAATGAGTCGGTTTTGTAGCGAATTTTACAGAGGTCGAGTGTGATAGTCTCCTCGGTAGGGTTATATAGCTCAATGAACTGCTCGTCGGCTGAATCGGCATAATAACTATAGATTTCGGTGACTACAATATCGCCGCAGTGCGACGGAATTTCGGGCGGAGCAGCATCAATAATCGCCTCGGGATTAATCTCTGGGCGATATATTTCTGGCGCGAAAGTGCCATCAGACTGGCGTAGGTAGCTAAAATTTGTTGCGGCGGCGGTGGAAAATTTGGACACATTCAAATCACATTCGAGCTTCCCCCAACAAACTTCGTCGAGCTTCTCTTCGTCTTGCCAAAGCTGGAGCATGCCAGCCGTCGCCGCCATGCCGCTACTGGAAAAGTAATATTGATAAGGAGTGTCGGCAAAATCGGCAAATTGCGGGCTATTTTTGAAGCCGAAAACTACCCGATCGGCCGCAAGCGACCAATAATCTGAAAAGCTGAGCGTGCCGGCAAGCTTGCCCGAGCTATTAAAATAACGCAGCTCAAGACCGGCGAGCGGAACATCGCCCTCGCCAGTATGCGCCAGCTCAATAAAATCGTAATTTTGCGCGGAAAAATCATCCTTAAAGCCGGCATTAAAGGCCGAAATATAAATCGGCGGCGCGTCGGCCGCAAAAACCGGAGCGCCAACGAACGCAGTAATAATTACCGAAACTAGCAATAAAAATCGTTTCATTCCCCTAGCCTGACAGTCAACTAGAAAACCAACAAGCGTAAGTGCAATAATTGCCCAAGCGTGCTACACTTAAAACATGAGCGATTTACTGAGTATTGCGACAATCGCTTTGGCCGGTATAGTTCAAGCTTCCCTGCAACTAAGTCTGGGTGGTCTTGTTTTGCTATACCATTCTAGTATGGGGCGGCATCGTCGCCGCAAAACGCGCTATTTAGCAAAGAGTTACATCTGGGGCGCACTGACAATTAGTTTTTTGGCCGCCTGTGCGGGTGCTTTCTTGATTGAGCGCCTCTTTAAAGGCGCAGTTGCGCGCGAGGCGGTGTTCGTTATTTCTGGCATCTTGCTCGCGTCGGCAGTAGTGATGTGGCTGTTATATTATCGTCGCGGCCGACAGACGACGCAGACTTGGCTGCCAAAGAGCTTGACGCGTTACATTACGCGACGGGCGAACGGCACGAGCGACAATATTGAGGCGTTCTCGCTAGGGATGTTAAGCGCATTTGTAGAATTGCCGCTAACGATTGCGATTTATGCCGTAGTGGCAAACTGCCTCGTTACAACCACGCAACCGTTTATCGCGCTGGGCGTATATTTAGCAGTGGTTGCGATTCCGATGGTGACACTAAAGCTGCGCATCAAAACTGGACGTAACGTGGCCGAAATTCAGCGCTGGCGCATTCGCAACAAGGCATTTGTGCGTATTATATCTGGAACCGGCTTTGCCGTACTAGCCGCATTCATCCTAACCTATTGGGGACTCTAAATGGCGCGGCGCAAAAAGATTACTTATGAATATTCACATGATGGTGTTAAGCAGAGCGTTTTGCGCTATGCGAAGGGCGTCCGTCAACCAGAAGGCTGGGCCGAACAAATGGCCGAACGCGTAGCAAAAGTCACCGATAAATGGATTGCTGACAAAGATCTTGTGACCGAAGACGACCTACGCGAAGTGATTATCGCAGAGCTCGAGCGATTGAATGAGGATGTCGCTTTTGCTTATCGGAATCATGATAAAATAATATAAGATGAAGAAACGTTTTGATTATGATCTGGCTATCCTTGGCAGCGGAGATGCCGGAGGCGAAGCGGCGTTAATCGCTGCGAAATCAGGACTCAAGGTCGCCTTAATCGAATCGCAGAAGTGGGGCGGCTCGAGCCTGAATTACACAAACGTGCCTTTGGGCGCGTTATTCCATGCCACCCAACTATTCCGGGCTGCGACGGAAGGCGCTAAATTTGGCTTGTCGAGCGCAAGTTTGCGTTATAACTACCCAACGCTAAATAACTGGAAGAATGTCGCGATGAAACGCGCGCATGCCAACAGTAAAAAAGATTTCGAAGAAGCTGGCATCGATTGCATTCATGGACTCGGCCGTTTGCTTTCGGCGCACGGAATTAGCGTTGGTGAACAAAAGACCATCAAGGCAAAAAACATCTTGCTGGCAACCGGCGCGAGCATGCTCGATACGGGTATCACGATTCCGGAAGATTTTGATTTTTGGCTCCCAGAAAACGTGCTTGAGATGATTCGCCCGCCAAAGACGATTTTCATCGTGGGCGCTGGACCAACCGGCTGTGAACTGGCGCAATTCTTTGCCACGCTCGGCACAGAAGTAATTATTGCCGATATCGCTGGTCGCTTACTGCCACGCGAAGATGAAGAAGTTGGCCAAGTTTTGGATGACGTTTTTAACAAGCAAGGCATCAAAGTTTTGACGCAGTCGCGCGTGATTGCGCTCGAAAAAGACAGCGTGGCCAAACGCGTGATTTTCCTCCGTGGTGGCCAAGAAAAATCAGTGCGCGTGGATCAAGTTTTGCTCTGCACCGGCAGCGCGCCAAATATCGACCTCGGCCTCGAAAATGCCGGCGTCAAATTTACGCGCAATGGCATTCAAGTTGACGACACGATGAAGACCTCGCAGAAGCATATCTATGCGGCTGGTGACGTCGTAGGCGGGCATAGCTCTACCGAGAAGGCGCTCATCGATGCGCGCGTAGCGGTGTCGCATATCATCGGGCGCAGCAAAGCGGTGGTAGATTACCGCGGCGTGATTCGGATGACTAACATTGTGCCAGAAGTGGCCAAAGTAGGTGTGACGGAAGACGATTGCATCCGCGCGGACCGCAAAATTTCGAAGCTTGTGCTGCCGCTTGATGTGGTGCAAAAATCGAATATTACCGACGAAGACCGCGGCTTCATTAAGTTGATTTGCACAAAGAAAGGCGGAAAACTGCTCGGCGCAACGATTATGGCGCCGCACGCCGGTTTACTCGCACAAGAGCTCGCTATGGCTTTAATGCTAGATCTCACCGTGTATGATTTGGCCCGGATGCCACATCTCGCAAATGATTGGAGCGAGCTAGTGCGCACGGCCTGCGAAAGGATGTAAAATGCACAAAAGGAGCTCCGCTATACTGATTGCTATATTGGTGTTAGTTTGTAGTGCCATCATGCTTAGCTTAGTGCCAAAAGCTAGCTATGCCGACAACTGTACGAATTTAATCAATGTTGGCGACTGCAAAGATATGGACGAAAGCAATATTTGGGGAGTCGTAAATGTATTTCTTGGCGTTTTAGCTGGCGGGCTGTTAGTAGCTGGTACGATTGGCATCATTATCTGTGGCTACACCGTTTTAACGGCGCGCGATGATGTCTCAAAAATTGAAAAAGCCAAGAAGCGTCTGTGGGAAATTGTTATTGGACTATTGGCATTGGTGATATTCCCCGCAATTATTAACTTTGTATTGCCAGGCGACACGCCTAGCGAGGTGGACACGGATATAACCGTTACGCCAACGACAACATCAACGCCGTCAACGCCTAGTGGCGGTAACGCAACCGACGATCCGGAACGCCCTGCTAGTGAAATAGTAAAACCGGGCAAAACAAGCATGTTAACTCAGCCAGTATAAGGAGGGCTATGCAAGATAATAATATATCTATGAGGCCAACAGTCTATCGGGATAGGCTACAGCCATCAGAGCCGGCACGTGAAAAAACACATTCGCCAAAACGGAAATTGATATTATTTGGCGGCGTTACGCTCGCGATTGCACTAATTGTGGCTGGCATTTTCGTACAATTCACTAGCGAAGTGCGCGACGAGAATGGACGTTCAATTGCCGATTTAGATAAGGAGATTACGTCTATTAAAGATGAGCTTGCGCCAATGTATAGCAAGCAATTAGAAATATATCACTCGGAAGGCATGAGCGATAATTACTTTGCCCAAACGGAATTAGTATCTCAAAAAGAGGATCAGCAAATCGAACTAGAAAAATCCCGCAATGTACTAGCGGAGACGGAGGCCGACAAGAGCCTGAGAGGAACGGGCGCGTTGTATTTCTTTATCGGTGCTTTATTTATATTCGCCATTAGCTTTATAGCCTTTAAGATAATGTGAGAGGAAAAAATATGAAGATTAGAAAAACAATTAGCCTTTCTCAAATAATATGTATTTTGGCCTTAAATGCTTTAATTGCTGGCGGTTTAGTTTTGGTGACACAATCGAAGTTCAACCAGAGCGTTACGGCAGCGGGCGGTAGTTATATTTATAGATCTACTAATAATTACAGCAAAAAAGTTCCGCTTCCGGCAATAACCTATTCTGAATTCGTGAGTGGCTCGAGCTCATTAGGCGATGGTAAAACGTATTATCCGCAAATAAAAGATTCGCGCAAATCATATCTTGGCGAAGTGGGCGCAGTCCGCGAAGACTGCGAATCGAATAACGTAGACTTATACCTCATTAGCGACGATGGCAACATGGCGACAGACGGCTATAACAAATCCAACGGCAGCGATGCCTATTATCAGGCCCAAACCGCGATGCTTTATAACACTTACGTTTTACAACACGCAATTAACTGTTCTACTAATTATGGTCAAAGAGGTGGTGAAATAACCCTTCCTTCTGGCACATTTTATTTTATTAATGGCCACAATAATATGCTGACCGAAAAAGAACGGGCCGAATATTATCAGACTGTTCTTGCTACGGGCAACGATGCAACGAAGCAAAAATTTCTAAATAGGAATGATACGAATCATCCTGAAAACTACAAGAAAGAACAGCATATTATTAAACCGCAAGATAATATGTTTATAAAAGGCCACGATACCTCTGAGGGCGGCTATAACACCACCCTGAAACCATTCACGGATGCTAATTATACGGCGTCGGCAGCGCCAGATATGTTCTTCTTTAATGGCTGGAGTGCCTCGAATTTTACCGTCAAAGATTATCTGAAGAATAATCGCTACCAAGATTTTATAATAAACGGCGAAAAAGCAATCGGCACAAATTATACTTCGGCTGGCAAAGGCTTCATGTACAACTTATTCGAAAATACCGACTGGAATAATATTACTGTCATGAATACCGATGGCACCGGTTTTGGCGTCGACGCGCCAATTAACTCCGTCATCAACCGTAGCAAAGCGCAAGGATGCGGCAAAGGACTTTCCGATCCGACGAAGAGTAGCGGCGCTTCCGGTTTTGGTATCGGAACTGGCGTGGCAGACAACGAAAGTATGGAGATAATTAATAGCCAAGCAATCGGAAACCGCTTGTTTGGTATATTCTTTGAACATCAAAACCGCTTTATTAGTCAGGAAAGCAACAAAGATAATTACAACGCCACAAAGGGCTCATTTAAGGTTACCGGGAATACATCGGAAGCGAACTGGTATAACTATGGCGGATACCGCGCAAACGATTTAGTTTATGGCGATAATAACAAAAGTATTGTTTCGTGTAAGACTCTAGATAGAAGCCTACCTGGTGGTCGCGATGATTATCTAAAAAACAGAGCTTGCACCAAAGAGAGTGTATATATCGACGACGATTCAAGAAATGTTTCAGCCGCCGGTGTTAGCACTAGTATGAAGTCGGCCGATAGTCGTACATTGTATTTTGAAGACGTATCGGAAAGTGCATATTATTACACTGCCGTAAACTGGGCCGTGAATCGCGGATTAATTCACGCCACCAGCACGGGCGCTCTTAAAGGTGGGCAAGCCAACCAATTACTGTTTGGCGTAGGCCAAATTACATCTCGCGCTCAAGCCGTGACATTCTTATGGCGTTATAAGAACCGCGCTGGCAATACCGTTACCGACAAAAGCGGCAACGTCATTTATACGCCAAACGGCGCAGGCGCCCAAAACAGCCAAAACGAGGTTAGTTGCTTTACCGACGTTCCGGCTGGCGCATATTATTCTCCGGCCGTGAAATGGGCGGAAGCGCTAAAAATCACCGAAGGAACAAAAGGCTGTACTGCGGATAGCGGCGGCACTTTTATGCCAAACAAAAGCATCACGCGCGCTGAGTTTATTACCATGCTTTGGCGTATGGATGGCCGTCCGAAAGCGCCGGACGATACGCGCGACTTTTCTGATGTCAAACCAACTTTAGATAACGGGAATAAGTCCTGGTATTACGATGCGGTGCGCTGGGCAGTGAGTGCCGGAATTACAAATGGCGCGGGCGGTAATAAATTTATGCCAGATGCGGAATGCACGCGCGAGCAATTAATATCGATGCTCTGCCGTTATGATGGCTCATGTAGCGTTAATGATGCTATAGATGTAATTAAAAAGACACAAGATAACTAACGAAATCCCCTCCATGCGAGGGGATTTTTGATGGAAAAAAAATAAGGCCGCTAGGCCGAGATAAAAACTTGGTGGCGGGGGTTGGATTTGAACCAACGACCTTCTGGTTATGGGCCAGACGAGCTACCAGGCTGCTCTACCCCGCGACGATACGTTGTATTGTACGCTTAACCGAACAAAAAGTCAAGCCATTCAGAGAAGTTGCTGCGATAGCTTGGGATTTCTTCGGGTGTTTCATTATATTTTTCAAGAGCTTCATCAGAATTTGCTGGTAAAATTACCATGGTTTCGCCAGGCAACATCTTCCCTGCTTTGGCGCGAGCAGTAAGCTCTTGATATTCGTCGGTCTTGTAATATTCCTGTTCGAGTTTGAGCGTGTCGACTTCGATTTTCATTTTAGTCAGCTCGAGTTGGCGGCCTTTGAGCTTTTGCTCCAAAGTCCAGTTGCGGGCGGTAGCATTGACGGTGCCGATAATGAAAAAGCCACACATAAAAATTGCGATGACAAAAACAATGTTATGGACCGTAAAGATGTCCTTTTTGCTATAGTAACGGAGGCGCCGAAAAGCTGCGACAATTTTATCCCGCATACGTTTATTATAGCAGATTGAAAAACCAGTAGCCTCTATAAGATATGGTATACTTGAATGCATGGGGGCATAGCTCAGTGGTTAGAGCAGTCGGCTCATAACCGATTGGTCGCTGGTTCAAGCCCAGCTGCCCCCACCAAATTTTGAATAAGTCGGCAAAACAGCCGATTTTTTGCGGGTCGACCGCGCGCATTCTAGTCTTGTCCATATTTGTAAATACAGAGAAATTGTTGTATAATAATATAAGCATTTTCAGTCTTTGAAAACCAATTTGCTCTTTTATATCACTAGAAAGGTAGGTAATACTATGCCGGAAAGAATCTTTGGACTCGATACTGGAGGATACGATCCCCAGAAAATTGACTCGATGGCAGACTGGGAGCTCTTCCTTGAATACTACTCAATCACCCTAGTTGCCTGGCGACTGAACCATGATACCGCTAGAGACTACTCGCGCGGATATATTTCGGACGAAGGTTACTCTGAGGCCGCGAAGTCGCTGGAAGAAATGCAATATCCAATCGAATACTTGCTCTACACTATTTCAAAGCGCAACGAAATACCGGTAAACGAGCCTGCCGCTGGTAACCACATCACGCCCGACCGCGATACTTTTATGAAATGGTATACGTACTACGACAACCATTTCATCCACGGGATGTCGGATGATACGTGGAAAGAATTCGAACAAAAGCGTAAAGAAGGTGCGGACATATCGCAGTATTTACCGGACGGAAATTGGCACAGTCAATAACCGTCACCCCTTTCTATCGGGCCCCGGCAACGTCGGGGCTCTTTTTTATCGGATATTAATGCATGTTATATCGTGTTTTTGGAGTGTGATTGTTTTTGTTTTATTGCCAAGTTTGATCACTACTTCCTGCTGACCGTCGGAAACATTCGCGGCCACCACTTCGTAGCCGGTTATAGTTTTGCGCGCGACGGCGGCGACGTCTTTCGAATCGTAATCGCAACGGATGATTTGGCTGCCGGCCGGATAGAGTTTAGTGAACTTTTTAAGCGCCACAAAAATTGGCGTGAGGATAAAGTCGTCTTCGGCTTCGTTTAGAATAACTGGACTTTTGACAAAGTTTTTGCAATAGCTTGGACCGCCATGCCAAGAAAGCAACATATTCCAATCGAGCCAGGCGCAAGTGCCGCAATTAATATCAGACATGATTTCGTAATAATACGGGTTGGCGGCGGTGGCCCAATCTTTTTCATCGTAGGGCGAGAAACCGACGCACATTTCCGAACTAACTAGCATGGCGTCGGGATATTTTTGGCGCACCTGCCACATTTGATCTGGATGCGTGCCATCATACCAATGAAAGCAAAGGCCGAAATTTTTAGCATTCGAATCGTATAGAAGTTGGTCAGCCACTTTGGCGAGCTGCTTTTTGTTGTGATCCCACATGAGGATTTTAACATCGGTGTTTTGAAGCTCGGTAGCGAGATATTTTCCAAGGCGGCGCTGGGCACGATACGAATAGATGCAAGATTCCCAGATTTGAATCGCGCGCGGTTCATTTTGCGGAGTGAGATAGCGGATTTTGACACCCGCATCCGCGTAAGCATCGAGCCAAGCGTGAATATATTTGACATAAGTGCCGTAATGCCATGGCGCTAGCACGCCACCGTGACGCTGCATAGGCGGGATCTTGAGGCATTTTGGCGGCGACCAAGGGCTGGCGATAATTTGCAGATTTGGCTGCTTTTTGAGTGCTTGATGTAACATCGGCAAAACCCATTGCTGGTCGTGCGCGATGGAAAAATCGCGCAAGTTCGTGTGCTTGGTATATTCAAACGATTTAAGGCAAAAATCATTGCTGCCGATGCTGACGCGACACCAGCGATAATCGGCGCCGTCTTTGCCGTAATATGCATCGATAAGCTTTTGTTGCTTTTTGGGACTAAGCTTCGCAAAATTATATGCCGTCGCTTCAGTAATTGCGCCACCCATGCCCTGCCAAGTACCCAATTCGATGTCTTTGCGGATGGTAATTTCGGTGCTCATTATTCGACTTTTTCGATTTTATCGACGAGAAGTTTGTCATTTTTGACAATGTAGGTGACTTTAATTTTGCCGTCGCGACGACCTACTGCATCGATATTTTCGGAATTAATAGCATTTTTGACAGATTTTACTTTGCCTTTCGCCGTAAGATAATCGTATATTCCATCGTTTTGGTTTGAGACTTCTTTGCCCTCTTCTACAGCCTTCGTTGCCTTATCGGCATAATAATTTAGGACTTCGTAAGGATTATCGACGATATATTTTTCATAGGTCACATAATATTTGCCGCTTGATTTAGAAATATCTTGGAGTTCATACTTTATGACTGGAATATTTGCAATCATCGATTGCGTAATATCGGATGCATTGAGGGTATATTTTTGCTCTTCTGGGACAAAATATATGTGTCTGTCCATTAGAAAAGGCGTGATACCGATACCGTCTATATCTTCAGCTTTTAGCTCGACATTAAAATGATCTTCAATGATTGCCTTAATCTCATTGCTAGAAAGAATATCTTTATCGTGTTCGCCATACGAGTACGCAAGGGCGTAGGCAATATATTTATCGATATCCTCAGTCTCGACGCTTTCTACTTCTTCGAGGTAGGAAATTGTATCGGCGCTAGTGTCAACGATTTTCGCATGCTCTAGATCGTTTACATGATGGCTCGTAACAATGAGTGTAGTAATGAATGCAACCAGAAGAATACCAACTGCAATAGGCCACAGAAGCTTAACGTTAAACTTGCGTTCTCGCATATACACTTCTCCTTTTATTTATGAGTCTATTTTACGGCTGCGTGCGCATCCATTCAAGGATGCAGTACGGATGGCCAGTCTCTTCGTCAACATAATCGATGGCCTCGTAGAGGTACTCGATTTTGGTCGGAATCTCTGGTTTCGCTTGGGTGGAGCCCATGATTTTGCCGTCGTAATAATTAAATTTACCTTGAATATTTTTTACGCCAATGCCGGATGGAGTGTAACTCTGATTGGTAGTAGTTCCGACCGCATAGACGAATGGGTCAGTCAAGGACACATCCGCAGTATCGCGGCCATAAGTTGGCGAGCCAACTACTTCAGGAACGCCCATGGTTACTTCGCCATTATTGACATAAATGCCATAAGCCGCCCTACCAGTAGAATAGACTGTGCCAGTTTTTAGTACTACCGAATTGCTATTATTGTAAATACCATAAGTCGTGGCATAATAGTTACTCGTCCCATCCACATTAATATTTACTTTCTCGAGAGTAGCCGTGCCGGAGTTGTAGATGCCGTAACCGGTCGAGAACGTATGGCTTGCCTCATCTTTTATGGTGATGGTAGTATCGCCAGAAATATTTAAGACAGCGTTTACATTACTATTATTCACGCCATACACATAAGATGTTCTAGTTCCTTTTACTTGCAGAGCAATACTCGAATCGTTTATGCTCATAGTTCCGCTGTTTGAAACAGCATTCTCATAAGTACTATCTTTTGTCTCGCGAACAATAGTACTACTGCTAATATTGAATGTTCCGGAATTATTATTAATGTATCCAGTTAGAGCGTTGTCGTCGAAGCTCGTAATTGCCTTGCTAGAATTATATATATATCCATCCAAGGTATTGCCCGATATATCAACATTACCCTCTGCGGAATTAATATAAATGGTGTTTGTTGTTGCTTGTAGCTGTGAGTTAGTAATTGTAACCGGTTTCTTCGACGATGAATAGATAGCATAGTTTCTGCTAGTAATATTCATATTATTCAAATCGGCTTCACCTAAGTTATAGAAAGCCGTATTAGTTGACGTGATTGTCGTATTTAACATATCAATATCAGCATTTGCGGTATTTTTAACTACATATGGAGCTTGAATCTTAATGCCGTCAATTTCCATAATTGCATTGTTTGTAATCAAATAATCGTCGCTATTCGCCGTTCTGGAGTATTGTAGATAACCAGTCTTATCTTCACTCGAGTCAATAATCTTAACTGTGCCATTGTTGGTAATTGGCTTAAAGGTTTGAATATGATTGCCGGCTAAGTCTATTACAATATTCTTGCCAGCTGGAATCGTAATCGTATCTAAGTTGAGCGCGCTATCCGTCAACACGAGCACATCTCCATCCTCCGCTTCATTAATTGCGGTCTGAAGCGACTTATAGCCCGTACCGTCTATTTCAATATATTCCGTAGCTTCTACGAGATAATCTGCGTGATATTCTTCGCCATCAATTACGTCAGTGTCGTGGTAAATTTTTGTTTCTGTAGCGACTGACTCGATCGAGTTGTCATTATAAGCGTAAGTCTCGCCCTTCAATACGCCATCATAGAAGTTGTTAGTACCGCCATAGATGCCGTATAGGCCACCAATAATTTCCGGAGATTCAATGTTTAATTCGCCATCATTGGCGCCAATGGTATTAGTGCCACTATATAAACCGTACTGCGAGCCATATATTTTCCCGCCTAAAATCGTATTAGTGCCACTACTAATTCCAGCGCCGCGCCAAGACGTGGAGGTCCCATCATAGACGGCGGTTATTTCAGTATCGTTAATTACGTTCGTGCCGCTATAGATGCCATATGCGTCACGTTCGGCAGAATGTACATTTATCTTAAGCCCAGATATAGTATTCTTGCCATTGTAGAGGCCATATATATTTCCTTTTGCAGCTTCAACATCAATCTCGCCGCCAGTGAATGTATTTGTAGCAGATCCGCTATAGTTATAGATACCAGCACTAGAGCTAGTCGCCGTAGAGTTCATGCTAACTTTACCGCCAGACATATTAATTGTGCCGCCAGAAGTATAAATTGTATAATACGAGTCTGAGCCAGTATATGTAATATTGGCTTTTACCTCACCGCCAAAAATTTTCAGCGTACCGCCGGCATTGTAGATGGCAGTGATAGTAACGCGGTAGCTAGAATCCGCAGTGCTCACAGATACTACGCCGCCATTAATGTTCACCGTGCCAGTGTTAGTATTGTACAGTGCCTCATAGCGTCCGTTTACCTTGCCAGAAGAAACAGTAAGCGTGCCAGTATTTTTTATTGTGGCTTTTGTTTTCGTATTATCTACGTTATTCAATACGCCATTTTTTTCAGCACTATTATCCACTATAGTCAGCGCGCCGGCATTATTTAATGTTTGATAATAATTGATAGTGTGCGAATTTAGGTCGAGAGTTATATTTTTCCCTGCTGCTATCGTCGGTAGCTCCGCCGGAGTAGTAACAGACGCAATAACTTTTATGGTTCCAGTGTCGCCAGTAATTGCATTGTAGGCTTTTGTAAATGAGTTATATTGAACACTATTAACCTCAAGGTAATTTTCACCTTCTTCAAGCCAAACATTCTCTTTGCCGTCAATAGTCTCAATGTGATATAGAGTTCCATCCGGAATAGCCTTAATGGAATCTGTATAATAACCAGCTGTACCTCCGATTAAAACACCATCATAGAAATTATTATTACCGCCATAAATACCATAGAGACCGCCTTCAATGCGAGGGGATTCTATATCGATTTCGCCGTCATTAATACCTATATAATTCGTATATGAAGTACTACCATATATACCATAATGCGAACCGTATATTTTACCACCAGTAATAGTATTGATTCCAGATTCAATTCCTACGCCTCTCCACGATGAAGATGTCGCAGCGGAGATAGCCTCAATGTAAATATCTTTAATAGTATTAGTACCGCTATAAATACCATTAGCACTATAGCCATCGCTACTCACCTTAATCGACGCGTAATCGATTTCATTTTTTCCGCCAGATATACCGTACGTATAACCAGAAGTTCCAGTATTCTTAATAACTATTTGGCCGTTTGTATATTTGCCATTTCCCCCACCGTTATAGTTGTATACACCATATGCCGTACCGGCATTATTAGTACTGACTATAATAGAACCGCCATTCATGCGAGTCCAGCCGGAACCTGTTACGACAGTCCCGTGAGTATACCCGCCCTTCATGTTCTCTGCGATTACCTCGCCACCATTAATAGTTACAGTTCCGCCAGTATTGTAGATTGCCGTAAAGTAGCGATTATTGCTAGACGATTGAGACGAATTCGCAACTACTTTTACATCCCCACCGCTTATCGTGAACGAACCAGCATTATTATGAACGCCTTGATATGAGGCTAAGATGTGCCCACCGCTAATCAGAAGGTCATTTGATGTATTATATACGGCAGGATTCGATGTCGATGTCGAGATGATGTACGAATCGTCGTCCATAGTTATCGTGCCACCATTCGTAACTTCATATACAGTATAGCCATTCGACGATGTTAGTGTTGCATTACTAAGTACAAGGTCTTTCTTATTGTTTAACAATGTGTTTGCGGTAATCTCGCTAATTTTTGCGTCAATCACGGTTAAGGTGCCATTGTTAGTTATCGTGCTTGAATTGATCAAATTGCCGACATTATTTTTTTGATCCGTAACTGTCAGTTTACCATTAATGGTTACTACATCGCCAAGGTGAACGTTATAGCCGACGAGATCAAACTCAATTTCGTCGCCTTCGTTAACCGTAAGCGGATATGATGCATCAAAACTGCGAACGGCGTAAATCTTATAGCCAGTAATCGCCGAGACGTCAATATTGTCTTGAACATTATAGTAATAGATATCACCATGGACCGAAGTCTTCGTAACAGCGCGGTCGGACGATTCGAGCTGGACGCGCTGACAATCTTTTTCATAGTTATGATCGACAAATGGGAAATAATATACCACCGTGTCGTCGAAAGTATTGCGATAATATGGCGAGCCATCGTAGCCGCCGACTAATGCTAAGTCGCCTTCGATATAACCATCATAGAAATAGAAAATATTATTCTGTCGCAAACCGACATCGGTGCCAATTAAAATGACGGAATCATTTTCAACATGCGAAGTGTCGTCATCCTTTAGATCGTCGATGCCCATCGTGAAGGTACCGCCGTTCGTGACGGCGGCGCCATCAGGATTCTCGATGGTGCCGTTAACCAACGTAAGGTCACCTTCACTGGTATTATGGATGAATCCAACAACTTTATGGCCGCCAAGGTCAAGTGTGACATGCTTCGTATTAGTGACTTCCTCGGAAGTGTCTATAAGGAGTTCGATAGTGTCGCCATCGACCGCTACAGCTTCAGCCTTCATGATTGAGCTATAGAAGGTATCATCAATGCGCGCGACAATTAGCGACCACTTTGCGACGAGGTCCATATCGCCAGTAACTTCGACTTCATTCCCTTCGAGAATCGAACCGTCTTCAAGCTCCCAGCCATCAAAGATATATCCGTCGCGAGTTGGGTTTTCGCCGAGCGCAAGCGTGCCGTCTGCTTCAATAGCATAAGTGGTCGGATCGGTTTTTCCCTCGTAGATGCCACCATTCGGATCGACGCTCACGGTAAATTCGGAAAGACGCTCCCAGTTCGCCGTAAATTCCATGTTACGCTTAATGGTATAGCTAGATTCGCCCGTAGTTGCACCGCCGGTCATCGTCCAATTAACAAAGCTATAGCTGCGACGCGCGATATTGCTTAGGTTAACCGAGTCGCCATACTTAACACTAAGCGTTGTGGTTTCTGCGGAGCCATTAAATGTACCGCCGTTCGGATTAACCGTAACGGTAAGATATTTATCTTTGTAATTTGCATTAACGGTAAAATCGCTATTCATTGTAACGGCATTTTCGTCATAACGAACCTCGTCGATATCGGTCCAATAATCAAAATCGTAGCCGGTCTTAGTTGGCGTGTCGAGGTCAACAACCTCGCCTGGACGATAGCTAATCTTTAGAATTCCTGGAACGCCCTTATAATAACCGTCGCGCGTATTGATAGTTAATTTATAGTATTCTTCGTCCCAAATAACTTTAATAATTACATTGCTATATGGAGTGACGTTGTTTTCATCATCGATAGCGTCGCTTGGGTTGACTTCCCATTGCACAAAATCGAGGTCTTCATGAGTTGGCGTGCCAAGATGAATGGACTCGCCTTCGCGAACTTCGATTTCGTATGGTTCAGTATGGCCGTCATATTCGCCACCATTTGGGTCGATCATCATTGTGAAGACGCGCACGAAATTAACTTTCCCTTTAATCGTAAACGTACCCGTGGCGGCATGAGCATTGAGCGAAATTAGCGCTAGGCTAGGAATGAGTGCAAAGGCAAGAATCGCAACTTTGGCACGGCGCGGATTGCGCTTAATAAGAATAAAAGCGACAGCGCCAAAGATAATAGCCGCTACAGCTACGCCCGCGATAATGTCAACGGTTGGTGGGTTTACGCTATCATCTGCAGTATAAGAATAAGTAAAGGAAAGATTAAAATCTTCGGAGATGCTCTGCTTGTCTTCGTCGTTAGTTTTAATGGAAAGCGTGATGGAGCGGGTCTCGCTGGCAGAAAGCGTGTCACCGACGGCGATGCCATCGTAGGCGTATTCAAGAAAATCATAGGTAGAGCCAGAAAAGTCGATACTGTCGACAGTAATGTCGCTGGAGGTGGTGTTTTTAATTACTGCGTCGTAGGTTAGCTCGAGATTCGAATCTAGGAATGTGGCGCTAAAGTTATAGCCAGACGGAGCCTCATTTAGTTCAATTTTATCCGTCGCTGCGGAGCTCGGCTCGATTGATACAAGCTCGATACCACTAGCAGCAAATGAATTTCCGGAAACGCAAAAAGCCGCTAAAATGGCAACTAAAAACAAACGTAGCACCCTACGCACAAACACCCTCCTAAGATATGAGTTAATAAACAACTAACTCACACAATCCACTAACGGTTATTATAGTACGATTAGGCGCTATTTGCAAACGGCTCTTATGCTTGACTTTTTAAACCGCTTGTGCTATAATAGTATTATAGGGCGCTATTTCTTTAAATTGTCGACAACCCGCAGCGTGACGATGGATTCATCGTCTTTTTTAATGGCAATGATGTCGCCGGTTTGGAGTTTTTCGGTGCTGCCTTTGGGTTTGCGGTTTTTGCCGAGAATCGTCAGATCGGTATTGAAGCTCGCAATGTCGCCAACGTGCAGCTCATTAAACTCTTTGTTGATTTTGATGCTAAATTTGCCGAATTCTTTTTCGATAATGTAAGCATAAATACCGACCATTAGCGCATAAATTGCGAGGTAGATCCAGCCTTTTTCAAAGATCATAAAATAGACGCCAGTAACAAGCGGCATAATAATTAGCACTGAATAATAGCGCTTGACGGAGCGGCGTTCCTTGTAATCGTAGTGGTTGCGAATGAGTTTGATGGTGCCAAAAAACGAGGCGATATTAATGACGGCGCAAATCGTGCCGATAATGAAGAAAACCGGATTATTTTCAAGTGGAGTGATAGTGAGAATAGCAATCCCGAAAAATGTCGTGATGAAAACCGGCGTGAGTAAAATCAAAACGAGTGTTTCCCGCCATTTGAATTTCTTCATAGAAAACTCCTTAGTGAATTAATAACAATGATACCATGATTGGCATGATAACGATGGATAACAGGGTTGAGACAGTAACGAGTTCGGACGCTTCGGTTTGGTCGCCGCCGTATTTTGAGGCAAACAAACCTAGCGAGGTGGCAGTCGGGAGCGCTTGAATTAAGGTACAAACCGCGACGACTTCAATTGGGAATTGCAGAAGTGTAAGCAATCCGTAGGCAATTAACGGACCGAGCACTAATTGCGATGCGGCCGTAATAATAAGCTTCCATTTTTTAATTAACTTCAAGAATTTAGCGTTACTAAGCATGTATCCGACGCAAATTACGGAAAGCGCGGTAGTGGCGTTGCCGGTGAATTTAATAGCGTCAGTCGCGAAGCTCGGTAATTGAAAACCCGTAATAAACACAATTACGCCCAAAACGACGGCGATGATATTTGGATTCGTAATAACGTTCAAAATGAGTTTGCTGTCAACTTTATGTTTGAAGAGGTAAACGCCATAAGAGAAGAGCGCGATATTAAATGCGATAATAAAGCCGCAATATGGAATCACGCCTTGTTCGCCGAAGGTGCTGGCGATAATTGGATAGCCAAGAAAAGTGGCATTATTGAAAATTAGAGCAAATTGCGATTCGTAACGAAGTTTATCGTCGTAAAACTTTTTATTGAAAATGATTTTCGAAACAATTATTAGCGCCGTCATTACTAACACGCCAGCCAGCAGGCCAGCTTTGAATAAATCTGACGTCTCGTCGCTATAGCTGGTTGGAAATGCTGCAAAAAGCGAAGCTGGCATAAAAACTGTGAGAAGCAAATTAACAAGATCTTTATTGGTTTTAGGTGAAATGAGTTTCAATTTACCGAGCAAAAAACCGAGCGCCAGAATAACGCCAATAGTGCCGAGGCGTGAATAGAAGTCCGTGAGCTCGATTTGCATGGGCTACTTCTCTTTCTTTTCAGGTTTTTCTGGGTGTTCGATGCGATATTCTTTGACAAGTTGTTTGGATGTTTTGCGACCACCCACCTTACGATAGATTTCTTCCTCGAGAGCGAGAATTTTATCTAAGCGGTAACGAATGTTTTTATCGATATTCATATCGTCTTCAATGTTTTTATCGACGACGTTTAATTCGTGCACGAGTTTTTCGACGCGCCGCGATTCTTTATCGGCAGACATCTGCGAAAAGATTGCGATGGCAAGCGAAATTGTTGCCGTTAGCAAAAGAATCGTATCGACGGCGATGTCGTTGAAATTCTTGGATGAGAATATCAGCATCCCAAAGCCAAACAATGTAATGATTGATAATGAAATAGTTACAAATAATGATATCTTTCGTTTTTTATGCATAAGCGTTTCCCTACCCTTAATTATACCCCTCTGCTTGCAATTCGAACATCTCTTTATATATGCCACCTTGCGCAATCAGCTCGTCGTGCGTACCGGATTCGACGATTTTGCCGTGGTCGAGCACGATGATTTTCTCGGCTTTGCGGACGGTGGAAAAACGGTGCGAAATAATAACGGTGGTTTTATTCTCTTGTTTTTTGATGATGTTTTTGAAGATTTCATACTCCGAACGGGCATCGACGGAAGCAGTCGGCTCGTCAAGCAGTAAGACGTTGGGTTGACGGAAAAAGGCGCGAGCAATGCCGAGGCGTTGCCACTGACCGCCGGAAAGATTGGCGGCGTTCTTAGAATCGATATCTTTAGAAAGAATCGTATTGAGGCCTTCCTCGTATTCGTTAACTAAACCATCAAGGCCGGCATCTTTAAGGGCATCTTCAATATCGCGCTTACTATACGGGCGATTAACGTCGCCAAACCAAACATTCTCGCCAAGCGTGGCGAATTCGTAACGCGAAAAATCTTGGAACAAGGCGCCAATTTGATCAAGATATGACTCGCGGTCGATTTCTTCCATTGGGTGGCCGTCGATAAAGATTTTACCTTTAGTCGGCTGGTAGGCGCCAATCATTAATTTAATTAGCGTAGTCTTGCCGGCGCCATTTTCACCAACAATCGCTAGACTGTCGCCAGGATTGAGCGTAAAACTAACGTTCTTAATGGCGCGCACGTCCGAACGCGGATAAGTGAAGCTAACATCTTGAAATTCAATGGTTGGGATGTGGTCGATAATAATATCGCCGCTTTGCTGGGCTTTAGTTTGCATAAATTCCATGAAGTCGGTAGCGTTGACGAGGCTGGAGTTGATGTTTGTGATGCTACTAAAGAGATTGGTAATGCTGTCGTTGAGCTGAATTAAGAGCGTGCGAATGGTTAAGAATTGGCCAATTTCGAGCTTGCCGAGAATGATTTGAATGGCAACGAAAATTAGCACGACGTAGCTGACGGCGTCTTGGAGAATATTCGAGCCGAAACGCGGCCAAAAGAAAGCTTTGTTGTCGGCAATGTCTTGCTCTTGGCTGCGGCGACGCGCTTTAATCATCTGAGCCACGAGCGTTTTGCTAAGACCGTTAAGTTCGATTTCGAGTGCGGAGTCGGAATTGGTAATCTTGCGCTCAATTTGCCAGGCAATGCGGCGATCTTTAGTGAATTCACGCCAGTTGCGACGTTCACGCGCAGCGAGGCGCAGGCTAAGAATCGATGACGGGATCGCGGCGAGAACGACCGCAATCGTAATTAACGGCGAGGCAGTCAAAGTGGCGACGACGACGGAAATTAAGCCGACCACCGACGAAACGACCGTAATCGCACTCGAGGCGACATAATCAATGGAGCCACCAAAATCGCGCACGCGCTCGAATTTGTCGGCGAATTCCCGACTTTCGCGCTGAGCGAGCGGAATCTGAATATATTTCGTGGCGACCATCTCGCTGACATAAATAAAAACCTCTTGATTAACAGAAATTGAAAGCAAATGATAAATCGCGCTCAAGACAACGTTCGCGAGCTGAACACTAATTAGAAAAATAACCGCAACAATGAACGGCGTGAAATCGCCAGTATTGATGACGTGGGTGATTTCAGTGACGACATTACCAGCCAGGACGGCGGTCCAAGCCGGAATCGCGGAGCTAACGATGCGATAGAACCAAAAGAAGTAGCGCTTCGGACCGACGGCCTTCGCGTAAATATTCATGCAGTATAAAATCGATTTTAATGAAATGCGTGGATATTCCGGCCGTTTACGTTCGGCGGCTTTTTGGGCGCGTTTTTTGGCGCGCTCGTCGGCTTTACGCGCGCGTGATTCTTTCAACCGCGCGCGTGATTCGAGTAGCTTATTTCCCTTGCGTTCTCCCATCTATTCCACCGTTACGGATTTAGCGAGATTGCGCGGCTGGTCAACATCGTTGCCGCGTTCGACGGCCATATAATAAGCGAACAACTGTTGCAAAGTATTCAACATCAGCGGCATGAGCAATTCAATCTTACTATCGACGCGCACGACATCGTCGGCATCGATATCTTTCTTACTGTTCGTGAGGACAATAGTTTTACCACCGCGGGCGCGGACTTCGTGTAGACCGCCGATGGACTTTTCGAAGAGCCAGTTGTCGAGTACGTTGAAGACTTCAAAGAAAGTGTCGTCAACGAGCGCGATTGGACCATGTTTAAGCTCACCGGCCGCATAACCTTCGGCATGGATATAGGAAATTTCCTTGAGCTTAAGCGCGCCTTCGAGCGAAATCGGATATGCCGTGTCGCGACCAAGATAAAGTGCGTCGTTGTATTTGGCGTATTTTTTCGCCAAAGCCTGCATGGTGTCTTTGTGTGTAGCGAGGTTTTTCTCGATTTCTTCTGGTAAAATAGCAAGCTCGTTTGTGAATTTATGTAGCAATTCAGAGTTGCCACCATGATATTCAGAAAGCATACCAGCAAACATCAACATCACCACCACTTGCGCCGTAAAGGCCTTGGTGGAAGCGACGGAAATTTCCGGACCAGCGTGGACGTAAGTACCTCCGTCAACTTCGCGCGCGATCGTAGAGCCAACCACGTTGACCACGCCAAGCGTCTTAATACCGCGCTTTTTAATCTCGCGAAGACATGCCAAAGTATCGGCAGTTTCGCCAGACTGCGAAACGATTAAAGCGATGGAATCCTTTGGCAAATGAAAGGAGCGGTAACGATATTCGGACGCAATTACTACTTCTGTCGTAATGTCTGGAATCAACTGCTCCATATAATATGAAGCGAGCAACCCGGCGTAATAAGCCGTGCCACAGCCAACAATAACAATATGATGAACGTCGCGCATTTCTTTGGCGGTGAGGTTCGGGCCACCAAGATGCATTTTGCCGGTCTTTGGATCAATGCGGCCGGAAAGTGTATTTGGCAATGTAGTGGCCTGCTCCATGATTTCTTTGAGCAAGAAATGATCATAACCACCTTTTTGAATTTGCTCGACGTCGCCTTCAATTTCTTCTGGTTCGGAATCGAGGTGCTTCATGGCAAGATTGAAAACTTCGGCGCCGTCACGATTACAAACGGCAAGTTCGCCATCGTTCAAATAAATCGCTTCGCGCGTATAGCCAAGCAAAGCGGATGCGTCCGATGCGATAATGGTCTCGTCTTTACCAAGGCCAATAATTAGCGGCGAACCAAGGCGCGCCACCACAATATTGTCTGGCTCTTTTGGCGAGAAAACTGCGATGCCATAAGTGCCACGGACCGCCTTGAGCGCCTTAGCAACAGCGTCCTTTAGGCTAACTTTGTCTGTATAATAGCTGTCGATTAAGGCTGCGAGAACTTCCGTATCAGTATCAGACTTAAATTCGTACTTGTTGAGTTTTTCTTTGAGCTCTTTGTAATTTTCAATAATGCCATTATGCACAAGATAAATATTGCCAACATGATGTGGATGAGCGTTCGTGACCGTGATGCCACCGTGGGTAGCCCAACGTGTATGGCCAATACCAACGTGCCCTTCGTGCGGCTTTGCGCTTAGGACTTGTTCGAGCTCGGAAATTTTGCCAACCGAACGCGCAATATGTGCCTCATCGTTATCATCTAAAGTAGCAATGCCAGCAGAGTCGTAACCGCGATATTCCAAACGTTTCAAACCACTGAGCAGGACGTTCTGCGCAGTTTTATTACCAATATATCCTACAATCCCACACATAATACCTCCTGTTTTAAACTTAGGTATAGTATAACATACAGAGAGAATACTGTTATGCTTATCTAGGATTTGAGGAAGATTTTACGGGCGCTAATTCCGCGCTTTTTGATTATTTCTATAATGTAATAACTTGCAAAAGCCACAGCAAAGCTGCCGGCTAAGAATGCCACAATCAACCACGGGATAGAGACGCCGCGAACTAGGTGCAAGATAATGCGCCCCACTACATAGTGCCAAATAAATAACGACATACTTATTTGTCCGAGTAGGCTAAGAAAAGGCATACGAATTCGGCTAGCGTAGCTTTGTTCGGATAGCGTAATTACTAATAATATTACGTAAGCCACCACCTGAATCTTTACCGGCGTAAACGATAACAAGCCGGCGCAAACCACATAAACTAGACAGGACATCTCAATAAGCGTAAGTAAAATTTCACCCATGTGCGCAATTTCGCCGACTTAAGCTCAGAGACTATATCGAAAACGAACATGCCAACAAACATCGCAGCTATACATTTTAACACGCTACTAACAGGGTCAAATGCCGAAATCGCCGTCTGTAGAGTATAGAAGAAAAATGCATATATTAACCCCAGCAGACCAACTGGGCGGCGATATGGGCTCTGACAAATATAACTAAAGGCCGGCATAACTATCAATAATGCAGACAAATACCAAATTGGGCCAAGTAGTCGTCCGCCTGACTCAAAGAAGGTGGTTGGCGACAATAATAGCTCTGCAAACATATCTTTAAAACTAAGGAAGAAAGTTTGCCAGTCGCCGTGGTAGGCAAAAGTTGCACCACGAGCAAGATAAACTAATGGAATCGCAATTAGCAAATGTGGTAAAAATTGTAGAAACTTTTTCCCAGTATAACGCAGCGCAGTTCGTCCGCGCTCATTGGGTGCGGTTTTTGCGCCCAGTTTAGCAAAATGCGCAACCGTAAAATATCCACTCAAAATAAAGAAGAAATCCACGAACATATATGTCGGAAATTGCCTAGCACCAACTAAATCGAGATGACAGAACATAATCATGAGTGCGGCGATGAACCTATAGAGATCAACGACGCAGTTACGAGTCTTTTTCATAAAACTATAATATCAAATAACTAGTGTATAATAGACAGTGTTAATGGAGGAGAAAAGTGCCAAATTGGAGCGCATTTGTGGGCGTGTCTTTTTGGTGGTTTTTCTTCTGGCACTCCTGATAATCCCAATTAGGCTAGTATTGTTTGGGCAGAAAAATGGAGCTATCGTGCGTGAAGCGCGCTATGCGAATAAGTTTCCGGTGCCGAAAATGAGTACGGTTTTATCTGGCGCTTTTCAGGATGACCTAGAGAAAGCCCTAGCGGATCAAATGCTAGGCAGCAATAATATGCGTGGGATATTTCTCGATAGTAAAAAGACGTTTTTTAATCAGTTATCCTGGATTACGATTAAACCATCTACGAAATACCGCTTGGTCGGGAAAAATGTTTACGCATTTGATGGGCGGGATTATTTGCTATGGCAAAACACAATAAAACATACCTTAGAGACTGTTGATTATTCTATTTTGCAAGATAGCGGAAAATACTACGAAAGCCTCCCGATTAAAAATAAATATATTTATTTTATAACCACCGATAAAGATATAGATTTCGACGATATGTCCACGTGGAACTTGTCGGAAATGACCAAGTATTATCCAAGTTTTAAAACCGCAAATCTAGAAATACCAGATTTTGAAACTTACGCGAAATACTATTTCAAAAATGACCATCATTGGAATTATTTGGGTTCATATCGTGGATATACGGATATAGTCAAGCTAATGCTCGGAGAAAACGAAAAGCCTAAAGTGCCAATAGAGACCGTGGTCTTTAATTACAATGCAGTTGGTAGCAAATCGCGAACTGGGGATTTTAATGATTATAAAGAGAAATTTGCCGCATATCGTTTCGATTTTGGTAAGTTTGACACTCATATCGGTAACCTACGCACAGATTATGGCAATCAAAACAATTACTTTAATGACCCCAAATTACGCAATGGCGAAGGCGACATGAGCTACGGAGACTTTTATGGCGGTGATGAAATAGTTATCGAATTTGATTTTCATCAGCCGCAAAAAGACAATCTTGCAATAATTGGATATAGCGACACGAATGCAATTAATCTACTAGTGGCTTCGCATTTTAATAAAACATACGTATTTGATCCAAGATTCTGCGATCGCGATAGATTTGAAAAAATAATTACAGAAAATAAAGTGAATTATCTCTTAATGGCGCCAAACATATCTGGTTTTATAGGCAGTGCTGGAATGAAATTGGTTGATAATCCGAAAGGATATGGAAATTAATGTTATTTAGTAGTTTAACTTTTATCTTCATCTTTCTTCCGATAGTACTGGCCTTATATTACCTAGCGGACAGAAAATTTAGAAATGTCATTCTCTGCTTTGCCTCCTTGCTATTTTACGCTTGGGGCGAACCGAAATACGTTATTTTGATGTTGGTTTCGATTGTTGCCAATTTCTTTTTTGCGAAGTGGATTGACGCTAGTCGACATCATCGAAAACTATTTTTAATTTTAGATATCATTTTTAATATCGGCCTACTAGGGTTCTTTAAATATGCCAATTTTGGGCAGTCAATTCTGCAGAGCATCACCGGTTGGTCGCCAAATCTCCCGATTATCGAGTTGCCGATTGGGATCAGCTTCTATACTTTCCAGATATTGTCGTATGTTATCGATGTTTACCGCAAACAAGTAAAAGTGCAGAAAAACATTATTAAACTCGGAACATATATAGCATTATTCCCACAGTTAATTGCTGGGCCAATCGTGCAATACTCAGATGTCGAGAAGCAACTGGATGAGCGACATGAAAGCATAAATCTATTCATAGACGGCGCGAAACGCTTCATTGTAGGTCAAGCCAAGAAAGTGATAATCGCGAACAACGTAGCCTATATTGCGGACACAATTTATGCACAGCCTGTAGCAGAAGTATCGATGGGAGGTTTATGGCTAGCCGCGATTGCCTACACATTGCAAATATACTTCGATTTTTCCGGATATAGCGATATGGCGATTGGGCTGGGCAAGATGTTCGGTTTTAAATTCATCGAAAACTTTAACTATCCATATGTTGCAACTAGCGTGAAAGATTTTTGGCGACGATGGCATATCTCTCTTTCAAAATGGTTCCGCGACTACATCTACATTCCGCTCGGCGGTAATCGGGTCTCTAAAATTAAATGGGTGCGAAATATTTTGATCGTATGGACATTAACTGGTCTATGGCACGGCGCAAATTGGAACTTTGTAATTTGGGGATTATATTATGGCGTTCTACTTTTATCAGAACAGACTATCTTAGCGAAGGTACTAGAGAGAATTCCGAAGTGGATGCGCTATATCTTAACAATGTTCGTTGTAATAATCGGCTGGGTGCTATTTCGTGTTGAAAACTTTGAGGTGCTCGGGCCAACGTTTGCTGGAATGTTTGGCCTCAGTGGAAATTATCGTTTGTCGCAAATTTTCTATCATGACTATAATCTAATCGCATCATTGCCGTACGTGTTGATTGGCTTACTATTCATAACTCCATGGATAAGGACTGGTTTTCAAAAAATCCAAAATAAATATATGGCATTTATACCAATTAAATATTTGATTTACTTAGGCCTATTTGCGGGTGTAGTTATATGTCTTGTCTCTAGCCAATATAATCCGTTCATCTATTTCCGTTTCTAGCTATATTGACGTTTCGTGTAACATCTGATACAATTTTAATTACCTTCCCCTGTAGCTCAATGGTGGAGCAAGAAGCTGTTAACTTCGAGGTTGTCAGTTCGAGTCTGACCGGGGGAGCCATTTTTTTGGCTTTTTAGACAATGAATAAATAGGCATAATAGGCTGCAAATATTGCAACCATCATAAAGCCTTCTAGGCGAGTTAGTTTTTTATTGGTGCGGCCGAAAAAGAAGAAAGCAAGCGCCGCAATTAGTACCACGAGCGTATCAATAATATTGAAGGCCGCCGACGTAAAGCCGCCGTAAATGAGCGTTGGTAAACCAAGCACAATACAAATATTAAAGATATTAGTGCCAATAATATTCCCCACTGCCATATCGAACTCGCCCTTGCGCGAGGCGCCAACGGTCATCGTGAGCTCTGGAAGTGACGTGCCAATCACGATAGCCGTCATCGTGATAATCTTTTGACTAATACCCATCTCGAGCGCTAGCGCCGAAGCGCTATCAACCACCACATCGCTAGCAATAATAATCACTACCAATGTAATGACGATGTATAAAAGTGACTTCCAGAGTGGATATTTAGCTTTTGGCGGGCGGCCACGATGCTTTTTGGTACGATGACGATGAACGACGGCAATAATATAGCCCACAAAAACTAAGAATAAATCTAGCAAAATAATCGCATCGATGCGCGAGAGCCCATTTTCTTGATTGCGGAAAATGCGGTCATTAAGTAAAACAAAAAAGACAGAGGTAATTAGGAGCAAAATAGGCAGCTCTTTTTTGACGGTTTGTTCGTGGACGTGAATTGGTTTAACCAGAGTAGCTACGCCAACAATCAGGAGAATATTTACGATACAGGAGCCAATCACGTTAGCGAGCGTCATGTCGTAGTTTTTGCCTGCGATAGAATTAAATGAAATCGCAAGTTCCGGTGCGCAAGTGCCGAAGGCGGCAATTGTGAGCGCGATCAGCATTTTCGGCATGCGTAGTTTAGTGGCGAGCGACGAAGAGGCGTCCACAAAAACATCGGACGCTTTAATGAGCCCGATTAGACCAACAACTAGTAATATGAGATTAATAAATAATTGCATGCCCTACCCTACACCTATTCTAGCAGATTAAGATGAGGTAAAATAGAACTAGTGGTGGGGAATCTTGGAGGATTATGTCTAAACTATTGATAGTAAAAAACCTGCATGCGTCGACAGAGTCAAAAGAACTTTTGCACGGAATTGATTTACGCGTCGATAAAGGCGAAACCGTAGTTGTGGTCGGCCAAAATGGTGCCGGAAAATCAACCTTAGCGCGCGCTTTGATGGGCGTTTCCGATTATCTATATTCCGGAAGAATCTGTTTTGGTGAGAAAGACATTTTGAAAGAACCTTGCGAAGAACGGGCGAAAATGGGGATCTTTTTGAGCTACCAAGATCCAGTTGCGATTCCTGGTCTGCCCGTTTCTGAGATGTTGCGCTCGGCGCTGGAGGCGCGCGGAATCAAAAAACGTTTGCGCGATTTTAAGCTTGAGCTATCGCAAAATCTGGAAAAACTAAAATTAAATCCTTTTGCTGGCGAACGCGAGTTAAATGTGGATTTTTCAGGCGGCGAAAAAAAGAAACTCGAGATATTGCAGATGCTGATACTAAGACCGAAATTGGTAATTTTAGACGAAATAGATTCCGGCCTCGACATTGACGCGGCGCGACTTGCTTCAAGTGTAATTCACGAATATCAAAAAGAAACCAATTGTAGCTTAATTATCGTGACGCACAATATGCGGATTTTATCTTCATTGAACGTTGACCGAGTATATGTACTACGCGATGGCGAAGTATCGTGCGTTGGCGACGTAGGGATGCTCGAAGATATTCGTAAACACGGATTCAAAAATGCCTAAAGGACTGAGCGAAGATATTGTGCGCGAGATTTCTGCGCGCAAAAAAGAGCCGAAATGGATGTTAAATTTTCGCTTGCGAAGTTTGCGAATCTATAACGAAACGCCGATGCCGAACTGGGGGCCGGATTTAAGTGGTTTAAATATAGAAAATATTCAAAGTTACGTGCGACCGCGCAAAGAAATGGTGCGAAATTGGAAGGATGTACCGGGTGAAATACGCCAAACGTTTGAAGATTTAGGCATTCCACAGGCTGAGCGAGTCGGCTTAGCAGGCGTCGGCGCGCAATTTGATTCAGAATTGGTTTACCACAACGTAAAAGCGGCTGTGGCACATCAAGGCGTTTATTACGATTCGATTGAAAACGCACTACATAGCAAGTATCGTGGAATGATACATCGACATTTTATGCAACTTGTACCACCAAGCGATCATAAATTTGCCGCATTGCATGGCGCAGTATGGTCGGGCGGTTCGTTCGTTTATGTACCACCACACACTAGCGTGCAATTTCCACTACAATCATATTTTCGGTTTAACGCGCCAGGCGCTGGACAATTTGAACATACGCTAATTATCGTGGATGAAGGGGCTGATTTGCATTTCATCGAGGGATGCTCGGCACCAAAATATAATATCGCAAACTTACACGCAGGATGCGTAGAAATATTTGTGAAGAAAAATGCCAGTGTTAAATATTCGACTGTCGAAAACTGGTCAAAAAATATGTACAACTTAAATACAAAACGCGCGATTGTGGAAACGGGCGGAAAAATGGAATGGGTAACCGGTTCGTTTGGCTCGCATGTTTCAATGCTCTACCCGATGGCGATTTTAAATGGGCCTGGCGCGTCAATGGAGTACACTGGCGTAACTTTCGCGGGCGAAGATCAAGATCTAGATACCGGCGTAAAAGTCGTACATCTAGCGCCAAACACTACGTCATTCATTAACGCAAAATCGCTCGCAAAGGATGGCGGAAAGAACACCTTTCGCAGCCTCGTAAAAGTATCGGGACGGGCAAAAAACGCGAAATCATATACCGATTGCCAATCATTAATGTTGGATGCAAAATCTACATCAAATACAATTCCAAAATTTGACATTTCGAGCGATTCGGCAGATATAGCACATGAAGCTAATGTTGGCAAAATATCTGAAGAAGAAATCACATATTTACGCTCGCGCGGATTGTCGGAATCAGATGCACGCGCATTAATTGTGCGCGGTTTTACGAATGATGTATCGAAAGAATTACCATTCGAATATGCCGCCGAAATGAATAACCTGATTCGCCTCGAAATGAGGGAGAATATGTAATGAAGATTGTGCAGATACTTACTCCAAACTTTTCCGACATTTCAGCGTCAAATAAGTTTGGGCTGAAGTCAGGTGAGAAAATAACTTTTATTCAAATCTTGATTGGAAAAATTGAAAGTGATTTTCAATTTTTTGCTTCCCTGCCAGAAGGCGCAAAACTTAACGTTCAGGCCGCGATCATTGCGCGCGACAGTTGTAAATTTAAGTATAATTATCACGTCGAACATTTTGGCGTGAACTCCGAAAGTAATTTTAATTTAATAAGTTCCCTTTCTGGTAATTCGCAAAAAGAAACCGAAATGCTCATACATTTTAACCGCGGCGCAATTGGTGCTGTTGGCGTAGAAAAAGAATCAGTGATTTTATCCGACCGCGCGAAGAACGTCAGCTATCCGATTATTAATAGCGACGAAGAAAAAATCAATGGGAGTCACAGTCTAAGTTCAGGACACATTGATACATTACAATTACAATACTTAAGAACGCGCGGATTATCTGAAACCGAAGCACGTAATATGATTACGCGAGCAAAAATTCTTAGTATTTTAAATTTAATTGACGACGACGATAAGTTAAAATATATCCAAGAGGCTCTAAATGAACAGAGATGATTTTCCGCAATTGAAAAGCGGCGTAATTTATCTAGATAATGCTGCGACTACTTTTAAGCCACGGTGTGTCGTCGACCGTGTCAATGATTTTTATGTGCACGAAAATGCAAATATTTACCGCGGTTTATATGATTTGAGCGTCAAAGCAACGCAGTTATATGAAGACGCGCGCAAAATAGTAGCAGACTTCATTAACGCCGAACCGGAAGAAATTATTTTCACGTCTGGTACGACGGACAGTATTAATAAGTTTACGCAGATGTTAGATTTGTCAGATAAAGTCGTAGCTACAGATATAACTGGCCATCATAGCAACATGTTGCCCTGGCGTGAGCACGCAAAGAAGGTTAATTATATTCTATGCAATCAAAATGGCTGTAGTATAGGTCCGGGGAACTGCGCAGAGGTAAACGATTCCATCGATATGGTGGCTATGTCGATGTGCTCGAACGTATTTGGCGATACTAAATCATTTGAAGACGCATATGGTAGATCAGACGCTCGTGTTCTATTTTTCGGCGACGCCGCGCAAGCGATTGCACACAAGAAAATCGATGTAAGAATGTATAACTATAATCCTCTAGCCCTGGCTTTTTCTGGGCATAAAATATTTGGCCCAACTGGTATTGGCGTGCTCTACGTAGAAAAAAGAATTCATGATAAATTACGGCCAACATGTTTTGGCGGCGAGATGGTCGAAAATGTCACAAAAGATAACTATGATTTAGCGCCGATTCCACAAAGATTTGAAGCCGGTACGCCTAACATTGCGGGAGTAATTGCACTTGCAGAAGCAATTAAATATTTCGCAAAGCACCAAACTGAATTTTTTGAACACGAAAAAATCTTAGCCGAAAATGCTCATTTTGGTTTATCTGAAATTGAAGGGTTGCATATCGTTTCAACGAAAAATGATCCGATTATTTCATTCACAGTCGATGGCGTGCATCCGCACGACGTGGCACAGTATTTGGCCACACACAATATCTGCGTACGCGCTGGATACCACTGCGCGCAGCCGGGTTTGGATTTCTTAGAAATTGGACCAGTGACGCGGATTAGTATTGCACCATACAACACGCTCGAAGAAATTGATAAAACTGTTTCGGTTCTCAAGAATCTCCGAAAGGATATGCATGTATAACGACGAGATTTTAGACCACAACGCACACCCGTATAATAAATTTGCGGAGTTTAACGCGACGCATGAAAAGGAATTACATAATGCAAGTTGCGGCGATAAATTCACGATAAAATTGCGCGTTGAAAAGAACGTGATTACTGAAGTGGGCTTCGATGGGATAGGCTGCGCAATTTCGCAAGCATCAGCTGATATGATGCTCGATTTGTTGCGTGGAAAAACAATGGACGAAGCAAAGGAATTGAAGAAACTATTTTTGAAGATGATAAAAACTGGTGAAACGGCGTCAAAACTTGACGAAGTAAACGCTTTAGCGGATATATCAAAAATGCCAGCTCGAGTCAAATGCGCAGAGCTGGCCTGGCAGATTCTTGATTAGTCGGCGTAATCAATATCCATCGCAATATTGATTTTGTATTTTGGAAATACATCATGTAAATGACGTTTGATGCGTAAATAATAATCGCGACGATTTTTCATACCGAAACCTACAACGATGTCGAAACTGATTTCTTTCTTTTGACGATCGACATGAAAGCCATGCATCTGCTCGACATGTTCGTAATGTGAAAGAATATCTTTGACGCGGCGATAAATCTGATTGATTTCTTCGTCCTGCGTATTAATAGAATAAATACCGACAGAATTGACATAGATATGGTGTTTATAGAAAATCACGCGACGAATTTCGCGCGAAATATCATCGATTTCGCGAGCAGAAACAGTTTCTTCGACTTCGATATTAACTGAGGCAAAAGTCATATTTGGGCCATAATCGTGCAAAATTAAATCAAATGCGCCTTCGACACCTTTGAGAGCCTTGATTTCGGTTTTAATTTGTTTGGACAGCTCCGGATCGGCGCGCTCGCCTGCGATTACGCTAAATATTTCGCGCAACATTTTGTAACCAGAACGCACGATTAATAAGGAAATCACCGTAGCAAGATAAGCCTCAATCGCGATCCCGGTGGTTAGGAAGATAATTGCGGCAACCAAAGTTGCGGCGGAAACTATGGAGTCAAATAACGCATCGGTGCCCGAAGCGCGAAGCGAATCGGAATCAACTTTTTTGCCGACTTTGCGAAAATAGATACCGAGAAAAATCTTTACCACTACGGCAACGGCAACAATAATCAACGTAACATTCGTATAACTAGCTTCTTCGGACGAGATGATCTTTTTAACCGACTCAATTAAAGCCGTAACGCCAATATACATAATAATTACAGCAATGATGGCGGTAGAAAGATATTCATAGCGGCCATGCCCCATCGGGTGTTTTTTGTCTGGCGCTTTGTCGCCAATATGAACTCCAACGAGCGTGACGATACTTGAAAGCATATCGCTCAAGTTATTCACGGCGTCGAGAATAATCGCAATTGAGTTAGATAAAATGCCAACTAACGCCTTAAAGGCGGCAAGCAAGAAATTAGCTACGATGCCAACAATACTCGTGCGGACAATCGCTTTTTTGCGCTTATTAATATCAGCTTGATGGTCGACGGACATAATTAATTATCGGGGAGTTTTTAGTTTCTTTAGAAGTTCAGCATAATCCGAAATGGCCTCTTCTGGCAAGACCTTTTGTTGTAAAACAGCAAAAACTGATTCGTAAAACCATATTTCTTTTTTGCGCTCGGCGTGGAAAAATTCCCAAACTTTATTACCGCGGTTATCATATTCGCGAATAATTTCGGTCATATTATGGATTTTATCGGAAAGCGAAACGATGAGCGGACGGATATCAGCGACTTCGGCGAGGTGGTCAATATACCCTTGCTTGCGCGCCATCCAGGCTTCGGCGGTCGGCTCGGTGATCGGTGGCTCAGTTACATCTTCGACGATGCCAAGAATCGTGTCGCCAAAATCGCGGCGAAGGTCTGTACGCGAATAGACGTGTTCTGGGACATCTTCAAGCACATCATGTAGCATAGCAGCAATAAAAACATTCTCGTCTGGGAGATATTTTTGCGAAATTAAGGCCACAGAATAAGGGTGCGTAATAAACGGCGTATCGGAGCCCTTGCGATACTGCCCTTCGTGAGCCTTAGCGGACGTGCGAATGGCTAAATTAACCTTAGCGGTATACTGCATATGTTTATATTTTACAACATTTTATATAAAAAGTGGCCACAGATGACTGAGCATCCGTGGCCGATGAGTAGAAAAGGGTTTTGCCTAAAACTCGAGCGCACTAAAGCGGCTTGTTTCGGAAATCACAGATGAGAATCCATCCTCGACAAGCTTGTCGTATTCGTCGCACATACTGATGTAGTTATTAGTTATACCAGGCACGATGCGCGAGAGTGTACGCTTACGAAAACAGAGCTGACCGTCTTCTTCGACGCAGTCATAGAAGTAAGCGAACTGGATGGTCCGGTCCCCCTCGAACAGTGAGGTCTTTACGCGCACGTCGACAGTCTCATGCGGATAGAGCCGCAGATAGTTGGGGCGCGCTGCGCGCAGAGCTTCGGGCAGGCTTCGATCTGGCGTAAACGCCAGTTCTAGGGTTCTCCCTTTCATGCAGATGGAATCGAGATGGTAGTTCGACTCGCTGATGTTGTTGCTAAAAAAGACAGAACCGCCAACCTCAATGTGAACGGACGGATTAGTTAGACCGCCGATGAAATAATAGGTAGAAAGGCCCATGATTTTTCTCCTTTTCTGAAAAGATGCTTTGCTTGATTGGTTGCAACCTATATATTATACCACATTTTTGTTATTTTTGCTAGTGTTTTTATGGTAAATATGCTATATTATAGTTATGAAGATATCTTTTGTTATACCGGTTTACAACGAAGAGAAGGGGTTTTTGAAGTTCTACAATTCCCTACTTTTGCCGGAACTTGAAAAGATTAAATATGATTACGAAGTTATTCTCGTGAATGACGGTAGCAAAGATAAGAGTCTTGAGGTAATTCAGAAGCTCTCCGATGCAGACAAGCGAATTAAAGTTTTGAGCTTTTCGCGCAATTTTGGTAAGGAAGTAGCCTTGACGGCCGGCATTCGCGAAGCTGAGGGTGATGGCATTCTTACGATGGATGCCGATGGTCAGCAGCCACCGAAGTTAATTCATGAGTTTATTAAGAAATGGGAAGAAGGCGGCGAGATTGTTATTGGCGTACGCGGCAAATATGAGAAGCATGGACTTATCGCCAAGGTGGGCTCGAAACTCTTCTACGCCATGTTGCGCGCGATGGGCGTAAAAGATACCGTACCAGGCAGTACAGATTTCCGATTGATTGACCGCTGTGTGGCAGATGAATACAATAAGCTAACCGAGCATGGTCGCATCACGCGCGGTTTGATGGACTGGATGGGCTTTAAAAAAGTATATATCGATTATATTTACGGTAACCGTCTAGCCGGCAAACCAAGCTACAATTTTTCGAAATTATTTAATCTCGCGATTGATAGTTTTATTTCGCTCAGCACTACCCCATTGGTGATTTTTGCCTGGGTTGGCGGATTCATTACGATTGCATCACTAATTCTCGGCATTTTTGTATTGATTGAAGAGTTTGCAATGGGCGATCCAATCGGCTTGAAATGGACTGGCACCACATGTGTGAGCATCTTTATTACGTTCTTGATTGGTCTCGTGATGATTTCGCAGTCCGTGACCGCGCTTTACGTGTCACATATTCATGCGGAAGCACAAGGGCGACCACTATATATTATCGACCGCAAAAACTCGCGCAATTTAAAGAAAGAAAAATAATTATTTAGCGCCTTCGTGGCCAAGGACACTAGCGATGGTGCGGAAGAAAATCTGCACATCGAGCGCTGGGGTCCAGTTTTGGATATAATAAATATCAAGCGCACGGCGTTCGTTGAAAGAAATATTGCGACGACCAGAAACCTGTGCCAGTCCAGTTAAGCCAGATTTGACGGATAGCAGCAATCCGCGATCGCCGTAATCGCGCAATTCAGCAGGCTGTAGAGCGCGTGGGCCGATTAAGGAAATATCACCTTTTAGTACATTGAAGAATTGCGGCAATTCATCGAGCGATGTTTTGCGCAGGAAAAGACCAAGTTTTGTGTAGCGCGGGTCATTTTTAATGTAATCACCCTGATTACGATAGCGCTCAGCGAGTTCTGGTTTACCCATCTTCTCAAAAGCTTCTTCCGGTGTTAAGCCGCTATACTCTTGTTTGATACTGCGGAATTTATAAAGCGAAAATTCCTCATTAAAGCGCGTGAGGCGCGTATCTTTATAAATGGCTGGAGAATGTGGCTCGGCAATCTTTTGGGCAATCCAAATAATTAGCATAATTGGCGAAGCAAGAATGGTGAGAATGAGACCGAAAAGTAAATCCATGAAACGCTTATAAATGCGCGCAGCGCCACTAAGCGGCGTGGCGCGGACGAGAATAATCGGCGTTGCGGCGATAAATTCAACATTGCCACTAAGCGTAATGATTGAGCTCTCGGCTGGCGAATAATAATACAAGGCGTGATGATCGATAGTCATCTTGTTGTATTCCTCAATATGCTCAGAACCGGCATGAATGACGGCATCTGGGCGGAGATTTTTAAGAGCCTTTTCAAATGATTCATATTTGCGTTTTTGCCACTCCTCGGGAACGTATTTATCGCTAGCCACAACGCCAACAACCTTAAAGCCCGTCTCTGGCGAAATGCCCTGCAAAAGCTGCGTAGTGTTGTCGCTGTCGCCAACTACGACCGTGCGGATGAGTCCCATATTGCGGCGATGAACGGCGCGGTTAACGGCCGTAATAATTGAGCGTTCAATTAGGAGCGCAACGAAGCAGAATAAGGCCGCATAAATCGAAATCATCACCGCCGGAAAGAGCGTCGGACGGCCCGTAAGTGAGGTGCGGAAGAAATCATAAGTAATGATGACCATAATACTAACAATCGAGGCTAGGAGTAGACGCCAAGCTTGCAGAAAGCGGCGCTTGATAACGGCTTTAGAATAAAGACCAAGGCTAGACAGCACAATTAGCCAGACTGGTAACAATAACACGCCAGAGACTAAGAAATTGGAAAATTCTGAGGCCTCAAAATAAATCGGACGTGAATCGATATTAACTCGGAAATAATAAGCAAAACCGAAAGATAATACGATTGCAAGTGCGTCGCCAATTAGTAAAAAGATGCGGTATGTGAAACCTGGCTCTTTTCTCATTGGGCCTATTTTAACATATTTTTATCTGTTGAGAAAGGCGCTATAGTTCGAGACCGAGGATTTTTCCAGCCGCTTTTAAAGTAAGAATGTCGTCGCGGATTGAATCTTGTTTAGCTCGCGAAATCTGCACAGTCTCACCATCATCATTTACCTTTGGCGTTAACTGCCGGTCTAGCTCGATAATTTTGCGCTGAAGGAGCTGAATTGTCTCTTTATGATCTTCAATCGGGATGATTTCGAGTGAGCGCGCAGTATTTGGGATCTTTTTCAAGAAGCCGGCCGCAACACAGTTATTAATATGCTCCGCAACGGCGGAAACGGAACGAAGATTAAGCGCTTGTTGAATATCACGATAAGACGGAGAGACGTTATTTGCTGTCGTATATTCATCAATAAACTTCAGCAAGGCAAGTTGCTTCTTGGTGGGTTTATTCATAACTATATCTTATCATAAAAAATGCCACCCCTATTTAGGGGCGACATTCCCGAATATACTTTTACCTAATTATTTTTTGCGGGATACAGTCAAGAAACCGTTGCGTGGGTTTTCGTTAACTTCGCGATCTGCTGGGAGGTCGCATGGAGTACCCTTGGCGTTCTTCGCAGTCTTGGTGAAGAAGTAGATAGTCTGTGGTTTGCCGCCACGAAGAGTTACTTCAGACTTGTGAAGATAGTACTTTACACCCTTTGAGTTGGTATGTTCGTAAGCCATTTTAAGCTTTCCTCCGTTATATTGATACTTTTATCTTATGACCTCTGTTATATGTTGTCAAGAGATTTAAGAGGTAATTTTTACAATAATTAAGCTTATTTTATTAAAAGAATCGCAATAGAGGTAGCAATCCAGATGATAATCCGAATTAAGACGATAAGTAGAACGACGAGAGCGATTAGAATGATGATACCAGATAGGCACGGATACCAAACTGGCGAGCTATAATCGTAGCGAAATAGCTCAGTGGACGGCAGGTTAGCCACCGAAGAGACTGTTAGTTGATCGGTGGTCGGATATTTACCTAGCTCGTCCCAGAAGCAATTCAAATAGTCGTTGTTTGGATAGCGCCAGCCCTTCTTTTTACCGATGGCGTCACAAACTTCAGCCACTTTCTTATAGACGTTACCATAAGCTGACATGCTTGGGTCTTCTTTAAGCATCTTATCTTGAGCCGCAACTAATGCTTCGTTTGCCTTGCGTTGGTACTGATTGCTAAGATAAAAGGCGCCGGTGCCAAAGATAATCTTTTGATTGCCGTTCTCTTCTATGACATTAAAGATGATATGAGTCGACGTGAAATCGCGCAATTCTGCGAGGGTTTTGGCTATTTCATCATCATTTTGTGCTTGGTCGGCCTTTAAGACGGCCTGTTTATAGTCGAGCATGCGAAGATGGTCAATACGTAGTTGCGTGGCAGCCAAAAAGCCCAGCAAAATCACAACTAGAAAGAGTTTCCAGTTTTTAACTTCGAAGATTTTAGCAAAAATCTTCCGAGGAGACTTTTTCTTGCGCACTCCACCCATAACTATCTATATTTTAACACATTAAGAGCGCTTGCGTTTATTGAGGTGGTAGACGATGAACCCGCCCACAGAAGCACTAAGACCGAGAATAACCGCGACGAGAATATTATCTAAGGTTTGCGGCGAAGGGGTTGGCGGCGCAATCTTTTTATATGCATAAACGATTGTAAGATTGCCAGAAACCGTGCCACTCTCTGGGAGATTGGTGGTATGAGTATAATCGTCATCAAATTCAGCTTTTGGATAGACTGTGTAAGTATCGCCATAAAGAACTTGAGCAGTTTCATCGTCCGCTAGCGGATTGCCGTCCTCATCGAGATGGCGCGTGGTAATAGTCGCGATGCGGCGTGTATAAGTGTAAACTACTTCAACATTAGAAGTTAACGTGCCGTCGGCCGCGCCGGAAGTTAATTCGACAGAATAGTTTGGATCATTCTTTGGATGCGTAGCGTATTCGTAGCCGTACTCGTAAGTGTTCGTTTCGGTCTCCGCGAAGGTAGAACCATCATCTTTCAAATGACGAACCGTGAGCGTAAAGGTCTTTTTAGTATAAACATACGTGACTTCAACGTCGCCAGATACCACATCGGAAGCATTGGCTGGTTCTTCGTAGTTATATGCGGTTAGTAACGATTCGATTGGGCTAGTTGTATATATATCTCCCCACTCCTTAGTCTCGGTAACTGGGTCGGCGAGCTGAGTGCCGTTGTTGTCGACATGTTTTGTAGTAATAGTAGCTGTCTTCTTCTTGTAAATATATGTAACTTCTAGATTGGACGTAATTGTGCCACTGGCACTATCGCCATCTTTGAGACGGTACTCATAGTTATTATCTGAAGTATCTGGTGAAGCGGCGTAAGTGGCGCCGTGCTCATAAGTTGTCGTGACATCCGGTTTGTATTCCGAATTATCTTCTTTAATATGATGGACGGTTAAGGTATAAGCGTTCTTAGTATAGGTGTAGGTAACCGTTACGTCGCCGGCAACCGTGCCGGTTTCTGGCTTATCAACCGTATATGAATACGCAGCAGTAAGTGAGTTATCTGGATGAGTCTCATAAGTATCTCCCCACTCCTTAGTTTGGGTGACCGGATCAGCTAACGGATTACCATTAGTGTCGAGGTGACGAACAGTAATAGTGGCTGTCTTTTTCTTGTAGATGTAGGTCACTTCGAGGTTAGAGGTGATTGTACCGCTGGCGGAGTCACCATCTTTGAGACGATATTCATAATTCACGTCCGAGGTGTCTGGCGAAGCAGTATAGGTAGCGCCGTGCTCGTAGGCAGTTGTGACGTCTGGTTTATACTCGGAATTATCTTCTTTAAGATGATGGACCGTTAGGGTATAGGTTTTCTTGGTATAAGTATAAGTAATCGTAACGTCGCCCATCACGGTCACAGTTTCTGCGCTATCGACCGTATAATTATAAGCGTCCGTCAGACTACTACTTGGATGTGCCGTGTAGGAATCGCCATAATTAACGGTTTGAGTTTCTTGCGAGACGAGTGGCGTACCGTTGCTATCGAGATGACGTACTGTAACGACGCCAGTTTTATGCGTATAAGTATAAGTGACTTCTACGTTACCAGAGACTGTGCCGGAAGTAGACTCGGGTGCAGAACAATCATAAAGCGTTAGTAAGCTCTCTTTGCACAAGGTGTTATATTCGGTGCCGTAGTCTAATTGCTGCACGTCATCATCGGCAAGCGTAGTGCCATCTGTGTCAACGTGATGCGTAGTAATAGTTCCTTGTTTCTTCTTATAAATATAAGTAACTTCGAGGTTAGAAGTAATGGTGCCAGAAGCAGAATCGCCAGCTTTGAGAGCATATTCATAAGTATCGTCAGAAGTGTCTGGTGAGGCAGTATAAGTAGCACCATGCTCGTATGTGGCTGTGATGTCTGGTTTGTATTCGCTACCGTCGGTTTTTATATGATGGACCGTTAGCGTGTAGGTATTAATCTCCCAGCGAGCATACATTACGTTTGGCAAACTACCCAAGCTATCTACGCCAAGCTGATCGCCTGGCAGATAGATAATGCCAGCGTTTGGTTCGGAGCTCCAGCCTAAGAAATGGTAGCCAACGCGCGAGAAATTAAGATCGTCGGCAGATGGCAAAACTTGGCTAGCATTTTCAGCTAAATCATAAGTTTGCGTCTCGCCAGTGCCGCCGTTGGCGTTGAAGCTAACGGAAGTATTTGGGCGTTCAGAATCCCAAAGCGCAACGATATTAATTACATTTGAATCGTCGGCGAGTGAAGATTTTACGACAACAGTGCTACCTGGATAATAAATCTTGCCGTCGAGCAGCCAGCCGGCAAAATATTTGCCCGAAGGGGTGCTTTCTGGCATCGGCAAAACTGTAGTGTTAGCGGCATCAATATAGATATTGTCATCACCTTCGCTAATCGTGCCACCGTTGGCGTCGTAATGTAGCATATAGGTTTCGCCGGTGAGCCAACGCGCAACTAGATGAGTATCCTCGGTAATTTGGTTGCCAAAATGGAAGAAAGTGCCATCATCTTTAATCCAACCACCAAAGACGGCGCCCTCGCGGGTAGGCTTTTCTGGCGTGCGCGCATAGCCGCCGTAGCTGACAATCTGATTGTCGACATGGCTACCGCCATTTGAATCAAAGATAACGTTGACTTTCGTGCGCTGCTCCCACTTCGAGTAGAGCATTAAGCCGGAAGCTGGCATTTTTTCGTTGGCAAAATCATATTCTGAACCTTCGACGCCATCTGGGCTAGTAAACCATCCGGCAAATGAATAATTGTCTGGAATGCCAGTTGGGCGTGGCGGAATATAGGAGAAATCCGTCATACTAGTGCCATATTTAACGGACTCCGTCTTATCGTTGCTATTATAGTTGTAGAAAATCAAATTATAAGACAACGGATTGTAGTAATAATTATAGACGCCGTTTGTTGTATCATTGCCTTCATAGCCACTTGGTGTACTGACGTTTTCGTAACCAGAGAAGCGTTTGTAAGTGAAGTTTCCGTTCGTGTTGTGAATAGTTTCGGATAATAACTCAGATTTAGCGTAACCGCCATTTTCAAGATCCTCAAACCAATAATTAACATGGATTTCGGCCGGATCCTGAGCGGAAATTAGATAGTATGAAGCGCCAGCAGAGCCGTTACTCTTGATAAGTGAAGCGGTCATTGTAATCTGTGTACTGGCAAGATTGGTATTATCTGGATTATTATCGACTGGGTGCCAAGCGTATGGCGTTAAAGTAAGATTAGTAAAAGTATCTTTCGTGAAGACAACATTGTCCGTGCGTGGCCAAACATCCGCAATTGACTCGCCGATGCGTGCTTGGAAGCTATAGCCATCCGTAAACGAGTAGACATCGTCGCCGACTGTAATTGTACCGTCGAGCTGATTTGGGATTGGATTCGTACGAGAAGTCTTGTATGTTGATGAATAATTATTGCCATTCTTCGTGTAATAATCAAGCCGATACTGATTGTTTACAGTACGCATGATATTAAATGTAACCGTGTAAACTTTGAGTTTGAGGTAAACATTAACCATCGTGCTGCCGTCACCGGCGATGATTTTGCCGGTATCTTGATAGTCGTATTCGTAATATTTGTAATCGTCTTGCGATAGGACGCTGTTAATGCGTGATTGGGCTACCGTTGCGCTGGCGCCAGTGGTGCCGGTGAGCGAGAAGAAATCTGCTACGCCATAACTTCCCTCTACAAATTCGCCGTCGCGTAAGGTTTCATACCAGATGGCGACATTGTAGGAAGTGTTTGTTTTGGCGGTCCAGAAAGCATATAAATCTGTATCGGCCGTGATAGCAGTATTGAAGTTGAATGCGCTGTACGTAGTGGCACTGCGTGACCAGCCACGGAAAGTATAACCTTCACGCGTTGGGTCGGCTGGACGCGTGATGCGTTGGCCGTCTAAGACATATTGGGCCGGCGTGTAAGATGCGACGGTCTGAAAATCCGCATCATCGTCATTCGCGTCGAAGAATACCCATTTAATACCGTTAATGATCGGGTAGAGGTCAATATTATCATCTTCGATGGTGACCGATTCGCCAACGTCGCCGAGATCTTCAATACTACTATGTTCGCCGGAATCGTTTGGGTTCGTAGTCCAGGCGGCGATATAGTGGCCGACACGCACTTCAAAGAAGACATCGTTAACTGAAATCACGTCGCCAGGAGCACCAAGCTTCGTGGCGGTAACATTGCCGCTCGCATCGTGAAAAATAACAGCGTAAATTTTTTCAGAAAAACGCCCATTCATATTTATGGTTTGGTCTTCGGTAGCGTTCGGATCAACTACGGCGGCGGTTTGGAATTTATCGAAATAGCTACCATCATCGAGCTGCCAGCCGACAAAATACATGTCGTCTTTAGTCGGAATGCCCGGCGATTGGATGATGTCGCCATTTTTGACAATTTGCGTACTGATTAAATTGCCGTCGACATAATAATTGTAAGTAATACGTGGGGTTTTATCTTCGGTGTCGTCTTGAGTTGGGATAATGGCATAAATCGAGAAACTGCCAGTCTTGAATTCGAGCGAATTTTGGTAAGTAACGACATTACCGAGCGCCATGTCGCTCTCACCAGAAATATGAGCAATGTTATATTTAGTAGCACCAAGATTATCCTTGCGCGTAACGCTGATTGAAACATCAGTGCGCGGCTGAATCTTTTCACCGTTAACGCCAATGAAAGAAATGTCGAGAATTGTGGAATTAAGATCAATACCGCCATGTTCTACGGCTAATTTATAAGCCATGTCGTGGCTATATTTGTCAGTAGCGACGAGCTTGACTTTCTCTGGGAAAGCGCCGGCCGGAGCGGTGGCCTTGACGGTGATATCATTGATAGTCGTTTGCCATTCTCTAAGCGAGTAATCGCTATAAGCGATGGTGGCATATAGACGCTGCGCGAGCACAAAAAGTAATGCAAGAAACACTAATGCGACGCTTATAATTGATACAATCTGTTTTTTGCGAAATACCCTACGCATAACCTCCAATACTCCTTATAATTTATTTTACCATAAGCGTTGGTTATATTACTAGATTGGTGTTATGTTAAAATACAGATATGAAAGTATATTTTTCTGGAATAAGTGGCACGGGGATTGGGCCGTTAGCCGAATTTGCGCAAGATGCTGGTTTTGAAGTTCTAGGTTCCGATTTGCAACGCGGCGCAATCGCGCAAGAGTTAGAAGATCGCGCAATTCCGGTCCATTATGGTCCGCAAGATGGAGAGTTTTTGCGTCAAACTGAGAATGTCGACTGGTTTGTATATACTTCCGCTTTGCCGAGCGACCACCCAGAGCTAGTAGCTGCACGCGAACTTGGTATTAAGGCCACAAAGCGCGATGAATTTATTGCAGAATTGGTGCGCCAGAAGAACTTAAAGATGATTGCTGTGGCCGGGACACATGGCAAGACGACAACGACGTCGATGCTAATTTGGGCATGCCTAAAACTCGGCATTCCAGCAAATTATCTCGTTGGCACGACGCTAGGTTGGGCAAAAAGCGGCTCCTACACGGAAGGTACGGAATATTTTATTTATGAAGCAGATGAATATGATCGAAACTTTTTGGCTTATCATCCAGAAATTGCCGCTATTACATGCGTAGATTATGACCATCCAGACATTTATCCTACGCGCGATGATTATGAAGCGGCATTTAAGAAATTCGAAAAGCAAAGCCATCATGTTGTAAAAAATACAACATTAAATGAAGCTATCACCCTGGTTGGCGAGTTGCGCCGGCAAGATGCAAGTTTGGCTCTAGAAATTTTGAAAATGATTTCCAATTTTTCGGATGCCGAAATTTGCGCAGTTTTAAATGCTTTTCCAGGCGTCGGACGTCGATTTGAACGTATTGCGAATGGGGTTTATTCCGATTATGGCCATCACCCAGAAGAAATCAAGGCGACCGTAAAAATGGCTGAAGAATTAAAAATGCGTGGCGGTTTTAAGGGGCTTGCGGTGATTTATCAACCGCATCAAAATACACGTCAACATGAAGTACGACATTTATATCACGACGCATTTTTGGGTGCAGACAAAATTTTCTGGTTGCCGACATATTTGACGCGCGAAAACCCCGAACTGGAAGTGCTGACGCCACAAGAATTAAGCTCCGAATTAGATAATCCGCTGGCCGTTGAATGTGCCGAAATTAATGACGAATTAACGCAAAAAATCCGCGACTTGCGTGCGGATAATTGGTTAATTGTGCTAATGACGGCTGGACCGGCTGATGGTTGGCTACGCGAAAATTTCGCAGACTAATCCTCTTCCTCTTCGTCATCATAGACAACAATGCCGAGACTGTCGTCGGATAGCGGATCACTAGCAAAGCTATCATCGGAACCATCAATGCGGCCAGTGAGCAAATCTAATTCTTCTAAATATTCGTCAAATGCCGCCTGGTTCATTGAGCCTTCGCTAGAAAATTCTTCGCGACTATCGTCTTCTTCGTTGTGCTTTTCGCCTTCGGCAATAAAACCTGGACGCGAACGATCAAGATAAATATCGCCAGTGGCACGATAAATAAATAGACTAACTGTAGTAGTAGTGGCGGCAATCGCGATAGCAGCGATGCCGAGGATTAACAAATTGCGGCCGCCATGTGTAGAGACTTTTTCTTCTTCGTTCTTCTCGTTTTCCTCAGCCATTAGAGCGACTCCTTTAATGTAACTACAGCAGCACGATGTTTGGTGATTATTTCTTTGAGACGTTTCATACTAAGATCGATATCTTCCCTCTTGGCGCGGACGATTTCAAGCTGATAATAAAATTGCTTCGGTTGAGTTTTACAGTCAATTTTAAGCAAACTTTCTAATTCTTGCGAGTAGCCAATGTAATCATCTTTGAAACGTTTTTGTTCACTAACAAAGGTGGTTTGCTGGCCGGCAATTTCGGCACTGGCGAGATTATTTTTAACGAGGCGCAGATTGAGATTCAGCATTAATTTCGAAGCGATAGATTCATATTGGGCGCCAAGATGGACGCGGTTGCGCGCGTCGTCTTTTTGGATACGTTGCAAGCGGACTTTGATGCTAGCACAGTTTTGCGAAACGGCGCCGGTATAATTCTCATCGAGGACGCGGTGTTCGATAGCGTCAAGATCAACCGCAGAGGCGGAGACCGAAGAAAAGGCCAGCAAAACTGACATTAAACCAACTGCCACACGAGATAGGGTTCGCATATCTATTATTCTAGCATAAAAAAGCATCCGCAATAGGCGGATGCTTGCGCTTTTAGTCGTCAGCTGGTTCGACGTATTGGAGATGACAATCGGTAATCTGGTAATCGTCTACCCAGGATGGCGAATTCATCATCAAGTCGACACCGGAACCATTCTTTGGGAAGGCGACAATATCGCGAATATTTTCGGTATTTTCGAGCACCATAAAGATACGCTCAATACCGAAGGCGCAACCAGCGTGTGGCGGCGCACCGAACTTAAAGGCACTAAGCATGCCACCAAAGCGAGATTCGACATATTTCTCGTCGTAGCCAAGAATACCGAAGACCTTATACATAATCTCTGGATTAAAGTTGCGCACGGCGCCAGAGCAAATTTCATAGCCGTTCATGACCATATCGTACTGATCAGCCACGATGGCGAGTTTTTCTTCGGTAGTTTTCGCCGCTTCGAGCGCTGCCATGCCACCTTTTGGCATTGAGAATGGGTTGTGACCAAAGTCGAGCTTATTGGCGCCATCGTCCCATTCATAGAATGGGAAATCGACAATCCAACAGAAGGCAACTTCGTCTGGGTTTTTGAGATTGAAATGATCGGCAAAAGCAATGCGAAGTTGACCAAGAACTTTGTTGACCTTTTCGCGTTTGTCGGCACCGAAGAAGACCGCGTCGCCAGCTTTGGCGCCCGTTTTCTTAGTGATAGCGTCGAGCTCTTTTTCGCTCAAAAACTTGGCGATTGGGGACTTAATGCCATCTTTGGTGTAGGTAAGATAGGCGAGACCGCCAGCACCAAGCTTGCGGGCTTTGTCGGTGAAAACGTCGATTTGGGAACGGCTAAGATCTGCTCCACCCTGGACGCAAATCGCTTTGACACATTCGGCTTTAGCGAAGACACTAAATTCGGTGTTCTTCAAATCATCAGTCAGGTCGATTAATTCCATGCCGTAGCGCAAATCTGGTTTGTCGACACCGTAAGTTTCCATCGCTTCTACATATGGGATGCGGCGAATCTCTGGCGTGACAATCTTTTTGTTGGCAAATTCAGTCGCGAGCTTTACGAGCAATGGTTCCATGGTTTGGCGAACTTCTTCACCGCTCTCTACGAAGGACATTTCAAGGTCGAGCTGGTAGAAATCGCCGTACAAACGGTCGGCGCGTGGATCCTCATCGCGGAAACATGGTGCGATTTGATAATAACGTGGTAAACCGCCAACCATTAAAAGTTGTTTAAATTGCTGCGGAGCCTGCGGTAAAGCATAGAATTGGCCCGGATGGAGACGCGATGGAATGATGAAGTCGCGTGCGCCTTCTGGTGAAGAGTTGGCAAGAATCGGCGTGGTGACTTCGATAAAGTCGTGCTCTTCCATGTAATTGCGCATGAATTTATAGAATTTAGCGCGGCGCGCGAGGCGATGTTGCATGCTTGGGCGGCGTAAATCAAGGAAGCGATATTTGAGGCGAAGCTCTTCACTACTCTCGGCACCTTCGTCGTGCGTGTTGACTGGGAGCGGTTCGCAACGGTTGAGAAGTTTCATATCATCAACCACAACTTCGATGTCGCCAGTTGGGATGTTTGGATTTTCGAGACCAGCACCACGTTTGCGCACAGTACCAGTGGCGCGAATGACGAATTCGTCGCGGAGAGATTCGGCAAGCTTGAAAGCGTCGGCGGTATTTGGATCAACCACGAGCTGAATTAGGCCAGTGTGATCGCGCAAATCGATGAAAATTAAACCACCGTGATCACGACGGGAATTAACCCAACCAGCAAGCTCGACTTTACCAGATTTGACAGTGAGATCTTTCGCTAATGCTCTCATATAGGTTGCTCCATTATGTTTATTGATTAATAATGGCCCGCGCATAGCGAGCCATACTTTCCTAGTGTAAATTATACCATATTTACAGATTAATAGCTAATTTTAGTAACGTTGGCGTTCGCGGTCGAGATCGCGTGCTTTAATCGTCTGGCGTTTGTCGTATTTTTTCTTGCCCTCGCCGACCGCAATCGTGAGTTTGATATGGCGCTTGAATGGGTGAAGTTCGACCGGCACAATAGTAGAGCCGTCAACCTTGGCGCGTTCGAGCGCGGTAATTTGTTTTTTGGTGGCGAGCAGCTTGATGTTTTCGGCCGTATCAGTGCCAAGCGTGAGACCAAGTAGAAAAAGTTCATGATTGCGTATCGTAACATAAGTACCCTTGAGCTGGGCGTGACGATCGCGAATGAGGCGCACTTGTGCCCCCGTCAAAACCATGCCGACTTCGAGTTTATCGGAAAGATTATAGTCGTAATGCGCGCGGCGGTTGACCACGGGCGCTGGTTTTTTGACATTTTTCATTAAATATATTGTACCACTAATAGAGCTCGACGCCGGCACTATCTTTGAAATCGGCGCGAATCATCCAGGTTTTGTTTTGGCGGAAGGCCGGAATAGTTTGACGGCGGGCCTTATTGAGTGCAGAATTTTGCGCGACATTGTTCTTTTCGGCCCATTCAGTAATCGTAATGGTCTTATGTTCGCCAAGTAGCGTAATACGTTTATGGAGCGACTCAATGAGCGCAAAGGCAAAGAGCTGGACAAAATCTTCGAGCGATTCGGTTTTATGATAATCATCAAAGAGCTCGTGATAGTCGGCATCTTTGTTACGGCTCTGAATAATAATTGGCGGGTAGCCGAGTGCCTGAAGCTGCTGATTGATTAGCACGCGACCAATGTGGCCATTACCATCTACAAATGGATGAATATCTTCGAATTCGGCGTGGAAATAGGCGATTTTTTCAAGGAAATAACGCCGACGATCACCCTTGTATTGGTCGATGAGTTGCGAAACCAGACTACTGGTAAAATCTGGATTAGCACCAATGCCTTGGCCAAAAATTGGCTGTTCCCCACCCATGCGGAAACGGCCGGCGGCGCGATCGTCAATGCCGGACATTAGAATGCGATGGAGTGACAAAATATATGGCAAACTGAGCTTCTGACGCGGATTTTCGATCATAATGTGGATGACATCAGCAAGATTTTTAGCCTCATAAATCTCGCGGACTTTAGCGGCGCGGCGAATGCGGCCGTCTTTGATGATATCTTCGGTATCTTCGAGAGTAAGGCCGGAATTTTCGATGGCGTTGGAATGGTAGACCATCTCTGGGATTTCATCGAGTGTGATTTCATAATTCTCGCGCGGATGCGCCTCGATGAGGCGAGCATATTCGGCCTGCAAAGCTTGGATACGTTTCTTATAGAGACTACTAATCATAATTTTATTTTAGCGAAAAAACGTGAATTGAACCGCTTTTGCTTAAAAATTCACGGTTTTTACGGTAACTCCTTTCGAATTTTACGTTCGAGACCCTTGTTGAATTCTTTTTCTAGCTTGGCATAACCCTTGGCGCCGAGTAATTTGTAGCCGGTGCGGCTGAGCTCATTCTTCATGGCTTCCCCACGCGTATGCCAAGTGGACGCGTAGTGGTGGTAAGCAACCGTGTTTTCGGTGAGATGAACTTTGCCAGTCATGTAATGTTTCGGGCTGAAATATTCGGTGGCAAAGACGGCGAATTTACCATCGGCATAAGTGCGGGTCTGGCCGTCAAGCTCGAGACCGTAGATATCTTTGGCGTAAACAGATGGGCTATGGACGGTCTTGAGAAAAGTGTCGGTTGTAATACGTTGGCGCGGACTGGCGAGCTCGTAGCGCTTAAGCACCTTGCCAATCCACGGCGAGTGCGCTTTGGCGCCAAAAATCGCGGTAGTAAACCAGAAATTTGACTCCCAGCCAGCAAAACCGTCGTATTTTAGTAATGGCGTGAGTGGTTTTAAAAGCTCAATGTCGGTGTCCATATAAATGCCACCTTCAGTATAGATAGCGTACATACGGATAATGTCCGAGGCAAGCGCCCAGCGTTCTTCGCGCAATGCCTTAGCGACAAGTGGGTATTTTTGTAAATCAATATCCTGCTCCGTCCATCGACGTAGCTCGAAATCTGGATTGAGCTTTTGCCAACCTGCGATGTAATCTTGGTCGCGTTTCGGAATTGGCGCATTCCCCACCCAGACATAATGCATCTTCTTGGGGATAGCCATATGATAAAATTATACCAAATGAAGATTGTGATTACGACGGATATCTATTATCCAATGATTAACGGGGTGGCAGTATTTTCCAGAAATTTAGCAACCGGACTCAAAAAGCGCGGACATCAAGTGATGGTGCTCTGCCCAAGTACGACCGGCGAATTTGCAGTCGAGAAAGACGAAGAAGCGAATTTTACTGTGGTGCGTTTGACGTCGTCAAAGATGCATTTGTATCCAGATCAGATCAATAAAGTACCGGCGGACAAGAAGGTGCTCGGCGTAAAGATGCCACGCTTGCTGTATAAAAATGGCCTGCACGTGAGCTATATGCCATATACGGAAATTAAGAAAGTACTGGACGATTTTAAGCCGGATATTATCCATAATCAGACGCCAGGACCGGTAGCGTTGTCGGTGTTTCGTTATGCAAAAAAGCGCAATATTCCGCTCGTATCGACCGATCACGCCTATCCGGATAATTTGACGCAGCAAGTAATGTTGCCAGATTTTGCAAAGAAGCCGATTAATAAAGCGATGAACGCGTACTTTATTAGCTTTTTGCGTCGTTCGGCGTATGCCACGATGCCGACTGAACAAGCGGTGGCAGATTTGATTCCAAAAAATCGCAAACATTTCAAGGTGCCGGTGGAGGCGCTATCGAACGGAATTGACTTGTCGCGCTTTGCGAAAGGGCGTGCGAATAAAGATATTTATGAGCGCTATGATATACCGAAAGGTAAGCCAATCGTGCTTTATGTTGGGCGCGTCGATCCAGAAAAAAGTATCGATGTGCTGATGGAAGCATTCATTCAGGCGCATCCTCAGATGCCAGATGCGCACTTCGTACTGACTGGTGATGGTACGGCGCGACCGAAGCTCGAAAAGATGGCCGAAAAGGCCGATTTGTCCGAATATGTGCACTTCCTCGGCCGGGTGATTGGCGATGATTTGCCGCAAATTTACCGCACCGGTACGATGTTTGCGACAGCATCGAAGACGGAAACACAAGGCATTGTGTTACTCGAGGCGATGGCGACTGGTTTGCCATGCGTGGCCGTCGATAAAGGTGCCGTGGGCGACGTAGTGAAGAATGCAAAAAATGGCTACCTGTGCCAGCCGGACGACGTGGATGAAATTGCGAAGAGCTTGGTGCGAATTATTACCGACAAAGACCGCCAGAAGCGCATGAGCGAAGACGGCTTGAAGCGCATCCGTAAGCACGACATTAGTTATACACTAACTCGCTTCGAAGAAATCTATAATAAAGTGCTCGATGAGCACGAAAAAGAGCTTTAAAAAACCCGAAAAAACGTGAAAAATGGCCATTTTCGGCGAAAATTCACGTTTTTTGCTTTTGCTTATTTTTTGAGGAAGCGACGAATTTCGGCGGCGACTTGCTCGGCACGCTCGTAATTGATAAGGTGGCCAGCGCCATCAAAACGATGGTGGTCGAGATGGTATTTTTCGGCCACTGTTTCGGTTAACTCATGTTTAGTGAGACGGTCTTTTTCGCCATAGCAAAGCATAACATTCTTCCCTTCTGGGATGACGGTTTGTTCGTGCATCGAGATACTGCAGTCGGCCATAAAAGAAGCGGCAGAAGCGAATTTGCCCGAATATTGATAATGCAACTCGTCGATGCGTTTTTGCTGAGATTTGTCGGCGGTGAGAAAATGCGAAATCGCAAAAGAGAGGAATTTGCTGCCGCAGAATTTATAGCGTTGATTAGTGGGCAGAATGTGCAAGCTGCCATTTACGAAGCGATAAAGGTGATTGCTTTTGCGCTGACCGCGCTTAGTGCGAAAAACTGGCGACATGAAGACGACTCTATCAGCGACGTCGTTCGGATATTTTTGGATGTAGTGCGAGATAATAATGGAGCCCATCGAATGGCCGACGATATACGGCTTTTTTAGCTTCTTGTCTTTGATGTAATTGTGGAACCATTCGGCGTAGCCGTCGAGAGTTTTATTGTCGAGCTCGGGATTGTCGCCGGAGCCTGGAATATCCGGTGTGAGAACGGTAAAATCGTCACGCAAACAATCAGCAATCGCAAGGAGGCCCTTGTGGGTGCCACGAAAACCATGAACTAAAATGAGAGTTGGCTTTTTCATAATTGATTAATAACCTCGCGCGCTTCGGCGATGGTCTTTGTTTGCATTAGTTTATCACGAATCTCGGACGCACCTGGGAAATTGTTGATGTAAATCTTGTAGAAATGCTTGAGCGGATCGTATGGGTGGAGGCTGTATTTTTCGTAAAGGTCGAGGTGGTATTTCATGAGGTCAATCAGCTCGTCGCGCGTATGTTCGCGTGGCTCTTTTTCGAAACAGAATGGGTTGGCGAAGACGCCGCGACCAATCATGATACCATCGGCACCTATATCGATATATTTTTGGCCATCGGCGCGGTTCTTGATGTCGCCGTTAATAATCAGTTTAGTTTCTGGCGAAAGCTCATTTTTGAGCGCAAGAATTTCTGGCACGAGTTCGACGTGCGCATCAACTTTGGACATTTCCTTCTTAGTGCGGAGATGGACAGTAAGAGCGGCTGGGTGTTCTTCTAAGATATTCGCGAGCCAAGCGCGCCATTCGTCGACGCGCGAATAGCCGAGACGAGTTTTAATTGAAATCGGTAGGCCATTTCCCTTTGCGGCGCGGATAATTTCTTTGGCGAGCTCGGGTGTGCGAATCAAACCGGAGCCGCCGCCGGTCGCTACGACGTGCTTATCTGGACAACCCATATTAATATCGACAGCTTGAAAGCCGAGATTTTTGAGTGCAACGACAGTTTCGGCGAACATTTCTGGGCGCGTTCCCCAGATTTGCGCGATAATTGGCTGCTCCGATGGCTCAATTTGAAAACGCTCGAGCGCATTATGGCGACCTTTTTCGCTGGTATAGCTATTAACATTAGTAAATTCGGTATAAAAAATCTCTGGCCGAGCCGCGCGTGCGACAACCTGACGAAAAGCAATATCCGTGACACCTTCCATTGGAGCCAGGATAGTAAAGCCGGGCTGAAATTGATTCCAGAAATCCATAATTTCGTATATTATATAATATTTTTTCGATGTTTTGAAGGGGTACGTGGCAAAATGCCTTTGCTTTTAAAATATGCATTTGATGGTATAATTTTGGCTAAGTGCAGATGTGTTTGGCGAATCGAGACGCAAATGCGCGGCACCTCACATAATTCTTTTCTAAACAATCGATTAAGGAGGGGTTAACCATGAAGAAAAGAATAGTTGTTTTTATTGCGTTACTGTTAGTGTCTTGCTTTGCCCTTTCAGGGTGTGCGCAGTCAGAAGAGACCAACGCGGAAGTGCCCGAAGAATCAGTCGAGGCGCTCGAAGAGCCGATAGAAAATATCGAGGAATATATGGAGTGGGGCGAGCCGGAAGACGAAGAAGTGGATATCGATTCATTCTTAGCCTTGGACGGTATGGAAATTCTGGCGATGGCACCATTTGTCGATGGCGTCGGTTGGGTGCAATACATGAGTGGCGGCGAGATGATAACGGCCGCGGTAGATACGGGCGGACGCGTGCTGCTCGAGATACCTGGCCCGGTCTGGTATGTTTCGCCATTCGAATCAGGATACGCGTACGCGGTGATTTCCGATAATGCAACTTATTACCAGAATGCCGATACATACACGGGGTGCTACGAACAGGTTGTGCCAGCGATGACGCACGAGGTAATTTACAGCATTGAAGGTTACGAGATGTACTCAACTAGCTCAAGCGATGCGGAGGAACATATCCTCTGTATGTCTGGCGGAAAATTCGTTACGCTGCGCCACGAATCTGGATTGGATTATGATTGGTGGACTTTAGGCACGATTGACTGGAATGGCGACGTAGTAGATGATTTCCAGAGTTACGAAGGCGTGGACGGCAAATTAGTGCCAACTTGGAAAACTAAATATAGCGGCACGAAAAAATTGCCCTGCGTGTATGGCGTCGGCTATGGCAATAACAACGATGGCGATCAAGGCGATGGCTTCTCGCGCTACATCGGCGGCGGGGTATATTACCTAACCGGCAACTCGCACGGATTATTCTATCAGCCAGAGAAACAACTCGTGACCACATCAGTGGGAACGAGGCTACTGAGCGATAGCTATAATGGTAAAGTGCTCGTTGAATGGAATGGTAAATACTACACGCAGGACGTCGACACGAACGATGGCAAAATTGCGCTAGCACTGCAAATGAATGAATATGAAGACATCGGTAATGGGAGAATTTTTCATTATGACCATTTGATGCCAAATAATTTGTATTATCACGATCACGGCTACTATGACGTAGAGATGAACCGAGTGATACAGATTGAAGAATATACGTCGCTCGCGATGGATGGTTCAGTATTCAATGAAGGCTACGCACTGATTTTCTTAGTTGGCGTCGACGGGAATACCTACGTGACCGTCATCGATGAAGAAGGCGCAGTGCAGTTTGAGCCAATCCAGGCAGAGCGCACCTCTGGCAAAGTGTCAAATGGATGCTTCGTAGTACGGACAGATACCGAATGCGCTGTCTATAATGTGCATGGAAATTATCTCCGTCATCTCTGCGATGCGACCGAAGCGGAATATTTCCGCGACATCTCTGGCGGCTACGTGACAATGTTTGGCGTGGTGGGCGGCAAAGCGATGAATCGTATTTGCGCCTTATTGCCGCTAACGATTGCAGATTAGTAACGTAAAATACCCCCTTTTGTTAGGGGGTATTTTTAAAACGCTCTTGCTTTCAATTTTATACCTTTGATGATATAATCGCGCTAAGTGCAAATGCGTTTGGTGATATCGAGACGCAGGCGTGCGGTACATCACATGATTCTTTTCTCAAAAATCGATAAAAAGGAGGGGTATACCATGAAGAAAAGAATTGCTTTTTCAATTGCGTTACTGATGATTCTCTGCCTTACCCTCGCGGGATGCGCGCAGAGAGACAACCATGCAGGAGCCACAAGCAACCCCACGAGTGAATCGCACGAAGGCGGCGGAGTCGGCGCTCCCGATAATTCGGAGACCGATCCTGGCGTCGAGCCCGGTGGCGATGACACGAATGCGAGCGACGAATACCTAGTCGGAATCACGTCAGATGGAAGATATAGCTACAATATCAATGGCGTCGAATTATCCATAAGCACCGACGTAAGTAAGTATATTGATGAAAACATCTTTCTTCTGACTGACTTAGCGTACGATCTCGGCTGGCATGTAAGAGAACCAAATGATCCGAAAGATCCGAATGTTATGCGTTTCTGGAATGATAGCGAAGACAAGTTTGTCGGCTTCGGCTCAAGTAAAACAGACGAGAATAAGAAGCATTATTACGATTGGGTGTCATATAACTCCATAAACGTTAGTTTTGATAGACTAGACCTATACGACGATTCTATGGAAACGTTTTATGTAAACAGAGGCGGAATCCCGCCTTATACCGTCAATCGCGCTCAGGTGATTATTCTTGCGTATCTGTTTGAAAATGCGGCCACCGTAAACGATCCGTTAGACGGACTCGTTGGAGCTGGCTCGGAAACACATTACCGTATTCGTCAGTAACAAAAAATGCCGCCCTCTCGAGCGGCATTTTTTATGCTATGTAGTATTCCATTCTCTTTGAAATATTCGGCAAAAGTGTTTCTTTAATTTGGAACGGCTCTATAATTGGAGAGTCATCTTCAACCGAAATTTGTGAGTCCTCTTCCTCTTCTACTTTATATGGGAACATATCGGTAGGATCATAGTTAGCTAACCACATAACGCCTTCGACGATTGCGATAGTTTCATGAACTTTTTCTTTTGTCATACCAGTCTTCATAGCTAAAATACCTTCATACGACATATCGATTGGGTGCTCAGCATAATATTCCTCTAGGGCTGTAGCTACAGCGGACTTATCGATTAAGCCTTCACTTTCCGCTAGGCGTTGATCTTCAATATAGCGTTGGTAATAAGCGGCCTCATTCCACTTAAACACTTTACTGCCTAAATCTTCGCCAGAATTTCTCGTTACGCAAGCTTCGCCCGAAATGTATCCAACATGCTGAATTAAATCACCTTGCTGAAGTACGTCCGCGATACCACCCCAAATCGGGATGTTGCTCTCAATTTTACCAGCACCAGAGTCAATAGCGTTTGCAATATTTTGATCCGACATACCGAAACCCGCTGACCTTTGCCCGCAATATAGTATATATTGCATTAGGCGGCTCTCCTTAGGGTTGGTGTTGATTTTTGGATTATCCTCATTGTCGGTTAAATTAAAGTTCTTACCATCGCTATATTCGGAAACTTTATAAATGACTTGAGCTGGATCTGTGTCCATAGTGCCAAAGTCTGTGATGAAGTACGGGTTACAGAATGCATCACCGACAGCACCGATTGAGTCAAGCTCTGGGCATGTTGCCGCGGTATTTTCCGCTGCAGCCTCCGCCGTCTTTGCCGCCGTCATTGCTGATGCGCCAGGCAGGATTGAGAATATTGCATCTCCTGCGACTTGAGTTATATTAGACATTCCGCTCATTATTGAGCTAGTCTGTGTAAGGATTGGTATAGATTTTGATAATAATGACCCCATAAATGTATATGGCGACGACGCGTCGAATGGGCTTCTCGTTTCCCTCTCGAGTCTCGCCTTATCTGCAATATAAACATCTCTATATTGGAGATATGTTATGAGCGTATCTTTCGAAGCTACAGAGCCGCCACCGTATTGATGGTTTTGACCCATGTACATATTTGCACCAGACACCAGCGCATTACCAAAATCCTCTCCGCCTATATCCGTAGCAAGATCTCTAGCTAACATTGTGGCGACTTTGGGCACTATAAAACTAATAATATGCCCAATAAGAGTGCTAATAAGAATGCTGAAGCTAGCCGCAGCAACAGCTTTAACGGCAATTTTTGCAACCACGCCGGCGCAAGAAGCACCAAATGTAAACGCCGCGCCGCCAATACAAGCAACGATTGATGCTACATCCGTAACTACGTCAACCGTATCAAGACCGGCCTCGATAATACCACCAGCCAACTTAGCTATCATGCAGCCTTTATATGCAGTCATAGTATTACCGAATGCTTTCATTACATTATTCAAGCTATCTGTTAAGTTAAAGCTATTGACGCTCGGGTCTTTTGGATTTGTAGCAATATTTCCATATAAGGCGCTTACCGCATTAGCGCTCATAGCACTTCCATTCGTCTCAGCAGTTCCGCCGTCGGCAGTCGAATATGTCATCTTTTTCTTTTTAGTTAGACTATTTGAAATGTCGTGGATTGGAGACTCTTTCGAATCAGTAACCTGCGTTTTTTGAATCCCCTCAAAAACCGTACTTGCTACTTGTAAGATTTGCATCGCTTCGTTAGCCATGACTAGTAAATTAATTGCGCCAATTATTTCAGAGACTGTACAGACACCATTAGCGACTTGCTTTGCGATTTTAGATATTTTCCCACCTACACCGTCAGAGAATTTTGATAGCGAATCGGCTACTTCTGCAGCCTTCATGCCACGCTTGAGTCCAATTTCAGATGAGTTATTGCTGGTTTTATTTTCATATTCATATGTATGTGTTTTACCATCATCCCCCTCGTATTCCTCTTCCTCACTCTGAACGCCAAGTTTTCCGATATTACCTTCATAATCGTCGCCGCCGACGGCCTTTTTGACTGTCTCTTCATATTCCGCCTTTGTAGTCTCCTGATCGGCGCCACTAAAGAATTTTACAAAGCGATTTCGCATCACTTCGATTTTATCCATAAAACCTTTAGCTAGGTTATCGAACCAATCTGTTACAGCTTGACGCCATGTTCTAGTACCCTTGTGATACTCTTGCCGAAAATTAACATCATTATCATAAAAATCATCAATTAGTACCCGTCCGCCAGTAGCTTGAGCTGGATCCGCAACAACGTCCGTTACGCGGCCATCGGGCGCGGTATATCTTAATATTTGCCCAGCCGAAGCATCATCAACAACCTCAATATTATGCTTCGATAGTTTTGTTTGTTGGCGTTCGGTTATATGAAAATATTTTTGACCAGAATCGCCAGTAAAAAACTGGTAAATTTTCGAGTGCTGTTTTACGAATTTATTAGCTTCAGCACTAACATCTCTCGTATTTGGATGAAGCATCCATTTGGTCATTTTTTGCGTACGCGTGAATGAACTCGTGCCGATGGAGTCAAAATTGCCTTGAAATTGCGAAATAAGGCTGATTGGCATGGCCATTTGGCCCATAAAAGAAGCGCCACCATAGCCACAAAGGGCCATTACGACCGCCATGACTGGGCCGCCAACTTTTAAAAAGCCTTTTTTCTTATTTTTTTGGCCAGGAATACCCCGATTGCCGCTAACGGAATTGACGAAATCTTTGGCGCGATCTATCGAGCTATCCGACTGGACGCCGTTTTCGCGGGCGTTCGCATTAGCGGCGGAACTCCCCTCGCTAGTGTCGCCGTTTCGCTCACCAAAACTACCAAAGCCATTACCAGGAGCGGTTTCTTTTGTAGCCTGATCTTCAGCATTGCGCATGTGATGGCTGGTGCCGCCAGTAGAATCCGCGGTACGATCATCATACCAAGAATCGCGCACTCCTTGGGAATGCTTGCTACTGCTGCCCTCACCATCATCCATATAGACCAATTATAGCACAAGCAAAATAAATAAAGCTATTGCTTTTTTAAGATAAAAATGCTTAAATTTAATCAAGGAGGCCCACTATGCCGACAAAAACAAAAAGGTCAACTAAGAAACAACAAAACAATCATTATTTTCTGAAGATTTTTAGCGCTACGCTCTTAGTGGCGGTATTAGTTTTTGGTGGTTTTTCGGTTTATCATGTCTTAAACACCGAACCAAAGGAAAACACCACAAAGACAGATAACAATACTGCCGAAATTTATGAAAAAAATGAAAATACCTCGCCAACAAGCGAAGATGAATCAACCGATGTTGTCGATTTAAAAGACATGATGGATGAAGCAATGCAAAAGCCAGAGGTAGAAATTGCCGAAAATGGACTAAAGATACCAACTTTCGACTTGTCCGTACAACAAGTTAATGGCAATACGGTAATTAGCGGTAAAGTGACGAATTTTATTGAGACCGATGGTACTTGCACTTACACCTTAACTGGCGTTGTCACAAAGAGTTATACTAAAAATATATTGCCAGACCCGAAATATACCGTCTGCGAAGCTTTAATCTTTAAATCTGGCGAACTTGCAAATGGAAATTGGAACGTTAAAGTGGAGTATAAATCTAATACTGCGGGAGGAGTAAGTGAAACACAGACTTTTACAATACAGTAGCATTGCGGCCGCATTAATATTCGTGGCGGTGTTTTTTGGTTTAGCTATTTATAATACGCCAGGTTCAAATGCAGTAAAAGCAACCGATTTTCAAGCTGGCCGTATCATTGATGATGAAATTTTTTACAACAAAGACACGATGACCGTGGCGGAAATTCAGGCATTTCTTGATAGCCACACGCCAACTTGCGACGTATGGGGCGAAAAAACCCTCGGCGCCGCCCGTTATCATTCCTGGGGCACCGCACCAGCTTCGATGAAGCGCGCCGATTATGCTAAATGGCGTCGCGAAGTGGGCGGCGATTCGCGCTATCACGATCCGCCATACGTTTGTGTGAATTTGTATTACGAAAACCCAACCACGCATGAAACGAATTTTGATACTAATTTTGAAGTAAAAGAAGGTATGCTTTCGGCGGCGGAAATAATTTACCAAGCTGCGCAAAAATACAACATCAACCCGCAAGTATTACTCGTGATGCTGAAGAAAGAAAGTTATGCGTGGGGAGATGACTGGCCGATTAAGTGGGGATACAACACGATTATGGGCTACGGTTGCCCAGACACAGCACCATGCAATGAGAAATATTACGGTTTTTACAACCAAATAATGATGGCCGCGTGGCAGTTAAACTATTACAAAGATCATATTTATAGCTATGGTTACATTCCTTTTGCGTCGAATAATATTTATTATTCACCGGATTATAGCTGTGGCACAAAGAGCGTCTATCTTGAAAATATTGCAACGACTTCCCTTTATATCTATACGCCATATACGCCAAATGACGCGGCTTTAAGGAATTATCCAGGCACCGCAACTTGTGGCTCGTATGGCAACCGTAATTTCTTTATGTATTTTAATGAGTGGTTTGGCACGACACTGATTTCTAACGTCACTACAACTAATACTGAAAATCTCCCGACCGATAGTTTGCGAATAGTCACGACAGATGGCGAGAAAAGCATTCAGCTAAAAACTCTTTCAAAAGAATCTACTACTAAGTTTACTGTTGGCGATATCGAGAACGGCGATTTAGATACATTTACCATCAGCAAATATAGCGATGGCTCATACATGATTAAGAATGATTATTCTGGGCTAGTGCTTGATGTGCCGTCAAATAATGTTTATTCCGGCGCTAGCGTGCAACAATATACTTCCAATAATACAAATGCGCAAAAATGGCTAATCTATCAGCATGATGACGGAACCTACAGCATTGTGTCGGTTTCAAATAAATCATTTGCGCTCAGTTATCATGACAATGGTTTAATTTTGGAACGCTATGTAGGCGCAGATTATCAGAAATTCTCATTAAAAATAAAAGTTGCTCTTGGCAATGGCACTCAGGTTGACCCAGATCCAGATCCAGACCCAGAGCCAAATCCAAATACCGATCCAGAAGAGCCAAAAGTGGGAGTTATCGAAGATGGTAATTATGTGGTCTATAGCAACGTGAAGGCTAATTATCTACTAGATGCAGCCAATACGACCGGCCAGGGCGACATTAATGCGTTAATGCATAATAAGGGCAGCATCGTTGCTGAAGCGTTTAAATTCGTTTATTCGTCCGATTCCGATACCTACAAAATCCAAAATATCGCAACTCAAAAATATCTATCCTCTACTTCGGCAAATGATGTAGTATTATCGACGGCTACAGATTTATGTAACCAAAAATGGAAGATAAGTAAGAATGCTGATGGCACTTATACATTCGAAAATACTTGCGATGGCAAAGTACTAGATATCTATTGTGCATACACCGATAACGGAACTAACGTACGGCTATATTCAGGCAATGGCACGAATGCACAAAAGTGGAAGTTTGAAAAATATGTAGAGCAAGTTACAACCACAACGCCAAAACAATTAATCGCAAACGGTGCCTACGATATACGCAGTAAGTTAAAGAATAATTATTCGCTAGACGCAAGTGGTAATTCAAAGACAAGTGGCGCAAACGTTCAGGCATGGACCGCTAATAATACGACCGCACAACAATGGACGTTTACTTATAACGAGGCTGGAGATTATTACACAATTATCGGCAAAGGTTCGAATAAGGCGCTCGATGTAAAAAGTGCGGGAACTAGCGACGGTACTAACGTACATATTTGGGATAGCAATAATACCTGCGCGCAACATTGGAGAGCGACGCAAAATAGCGACGGGAGCTATACTTTCTTAAATGTTTGCTCAAATAAAGCATTGGACGTTAGGAGTGCGGGAACTAGCGACGGTACTAACGTACATATTTGGGCGCCAAACAATACGACTGCACAAAAGTGGATTCTGATTAAAAAGTAAGTTTCCTCTCTTAAATGGTATAATATTAGCATGCCTAAACGAAGGATTATGTTTACTTCCCATACGGCAAATTTCCATAAGTTTAACCGCCCTTTGATGCGTATGCTGCGAGGAAAACTCGAAGCGCCTTATTCTGATTTAAATATGGGTGGCTGGCAAGTGGATTATGCCTGTGCCTGCGAAGAACCGGTTTTTGATGCCGATCGTGTATTTCAGGTAGATTTTGCACGTAGTCCGTTACGCTTCGATAAACACGCCAGAGCTTATCGACAATTAAAGAAACTTCTCGCCGAGAATGATTATGAGGCTATTCATACGCATACGCCGGTTGGTTCGATTATTACACGCCTGGCGGCAAAATCTGCACGTAAGAAAGGCGTAAAAATCATCTATACTTGCCACGGTTTTCATTTTTACGACGGAGCGCCGAAGAAAAACTGGCTACTGTATTATCGGGCTGAAAAAATGGCAGCGAAGTACACCGATTTATTGATTACGATAAACCGCGAAGATGAAGTTAATGCTAAAAAATATTTTTGCTGTCCTGTCAAGATGATAGACGGCGTGGGAATTGATACGACTAAGTTTAATAATAAATTAAGTACCGCAAAGAAAGCCGACCTACGCAAAGAAATTGGCCTTAAAAAGGATGATTTTGTTCTATGTTATGTGGCGGAATTTATTGATAGAAAAAATCACGAGATGTTGCTGCGCGGCGTGGCGAATATTCTACGCGAGAATAACAATGTTAAGTTAGTATTACTCGGAAAAGGCAAATTGATTAATAAGATTAAGGCGCTAGCAAAAGAATTGCGTATTGAAAACCAGGTATTATTCTTGGGCTACCGCAATGACGTTTTTAATGTGTTGCAATGCTGTAATTTGTGTGTAGCGACTAGCAAGAGCGAAGGGTTAGGGCTTGGAGTGCTCGAAGCGGTCTTATGCGGCTGCGGAATTGTGATTTCCGACAACCGCGGCCATCGCGACATCGTAGATGATGATCAAAAATATCTATTTAAGCTAGATGACGAAGCGGGTTTAGAGAAAAAAGTCCGCGATGCAATTAAAAATACTGCAAAATATCAGCTGAAATTCCCGGAGCGTTATTCGCTACGTTCTTCCCTGTCCGAAATGAAGAAAATCTATGAGGATTTTTTGGGATGAAGAAGATACTCTACGTAATTGGTAAAATGGATCGCGGTGGCGCAGAAACCTTTTTGATGAATATTTTGCGAAATATCAATCATAAAAAATACCAGTTCGTAATCGCAACTTTCGAAGATCCGAAAGATGGTAAAAAGTATGTATATGCAGATGAACTTAAAAAACTAGGCGTAAAAATTGTGCGCTTGCGCGATACGCGCATGAAAAAGCCCTGGGATTTTACAAAACAAATTGAAAACATGGTACACGACAAGAAAATCGACATCGTACATAGTCAGATTGATTTTATGTCGGCTTTAGTACTTCCCGGCGCAAAACATGGTGGGGCTACTAAATTAATTGCGCACAGCCATAATACATATAATTCAAAATTTGATTCGCCAATAAGAAATCTCGCGTCAAAGATTTTACGAAAACGATTATTAAAATACGCTACGGTGCGACTAGCCTGCGGAAATGAGGCTGGAAAATACTTATACGGACCGCATAGAAAATTTGAGGTTATTCCAAATGGCATTAATACAGATAAGTTTAAATATGACGCTGCGGCGCGAAATAGAATTCGTAAACAATTTAAAATACCAGACAATGCGACAGTGCTATTAAACGTTGGTCGATTGGAAAAACAGAAGAATCAAAGCTTCCTGCTGGATATTTACGAAGAATACGCCGAAGAAAATCCAAATAGTTATTTAATAATTGTCGGAAATGGCTCGCTAAAAGACGCGCTTGAGAAAAAAATTGCCAAAAGTGCATTTGCGGAAAAAATCTTTCTGCTCGAAGCACGCTCGGATATACGCGATTATTATATGGCGTCAGACTATTTCCTATTACCGTCATTATATGAAGGCGTGCCGTTTGTTGGAATCGAAGCGCAAGCTTCTGGTTTGAAATGCCTCTTTAGTGACGGAACGCCTGGCGAAACTAAAATTCTACCAACTACAGAGTTTTTACCATTAACTGTAGATGAGTGGGTTAAGCGTATTAATACTCCTAATGACGCTAAACAGCGGATTGATTTTAATAATTTCGATGCGATGAAAAAATATAATATCAAAGAAGCCGTAAAGAAATTAGAGGAGATTTATGACGCTAACTAATTCCGCTACGGTAGTTTTTTATCTTCTCTTTTTCACTTTAATTATTCTTTTTTCGTACTTGGGTTTTTATAAGAAAAACAAAGTCTGCGCAGTACTAGCGATTCTATTACCAATACTAGTCGCGGCTTTTCGTTATAATGTCGGAACTGATTATGCTGCATACTCGGAGATGTATAATCAGGTTTCACACGAGTCAATGAATAGTATCCATTCAAGATTCGCGACAGGAGCATCAGAACCGTTAGTATTAATTATTATTGTATTATTTAAAAATATTCTGTTTGGACATTGGTTGTTTTTTGCATTCTTTGCTTTCATAACTACTGTTTTCTTATATCTTGCCTTTAAAAAATTTGACGAGAAGAAGGTGTGGTTATTATATTCGGGTGCAATGCTAATACTATTTCCGCTCAGCTTCAATGCAATGCGCCAAATTGCAGCAATTTCGGTTATTACTTTTGTGTTAATGAATATAATTTTTGATAAAAAGAAACGATATTGGCATTATCTTTTGTTTACGGTTCTAGCAATTTCTATTCATTATTCGACTATTCTATTCTTACCTGTTTTATTAGTGCCATTAATAGCAATGAAAACTAACTATAAACGCCTGAGTTTCTTTATTATGTTGGCACTTGGCGTAGCGTTAGTAATTTTACCGCCATTAATGTCGCTTGTAATAGATGCAGGAATTCTACCTGAAAAATATTCAAATACTTTTGAACAGTACGAACCGGCGGCGATTTCGTTCGATTTATTAATTATTGGCATTATTGCTGCGATGGTATTTATTACGAGAAGACATTTCAATAGTTATCCGAAAGAAACAAACCGGATTATCATGACAATGATGTCGTGCGCTGTATTTTATGCGGGGTTGGGTCTATTTTCGGCATATATAGGACGGATGGCAGATTTCTTTTGGCCAATCAATATAATAACTTTGTGGTTAATTATTGATCGTATGAAAGATAAGTCACAAACAAAGGCTGCAATTTTCTTAATAATTCCGATTCTCTATTTTATTGCTTCCTATATAATTATGGGTAATAGCCAAATAATTCCATATCAGATAATGTTATGAGTAAAAATGATGATTTAATTTCAGTAGTTGTGCCAGTTTATAACGGCGAAGCTACAATTGAACGTTGCATAGAAGGCATCAAGGCGCAGGTTTACGACAATTATGAAGTAATTTTTGTGAATGATGGCTCGACTGATAACTCGGCAAAAATTCTAGAAGAAATTTGCTCGAAAAATAAAAAATACTCAGTAATTAAAACTAAAAATGCTGGCGCAGGGCCAGCGCGAAATGTCGGAATAGAACGCGCAAAGGGCGAATATATTTGTTTTATAGACATTGATGATATAGTGTCGCCCAATTATTTAAAGCAATTACATAAAGTTTTAGTCGATAATGATGCCGATATTTCTTGCGCGGATTACACAAGAAATCGTAAAAATGATTTTGAGAATTTGACTAATGATAGTACTGTTTTAAATTCGCAGGAAGCGGTTGATAGCCTTTTAAAAATGGGTATTAAAAACGGTGTTGCTGTTAAATTATTTAAAAAGTCTACGATTGGTAACATAAGAATGCCTTACTACACTGTGGCGGAAGATTTATTCTTTAATTATCAGGTATTCAAACGCGCTAAAAAGGTCGTTATCAACCATTCTACTATTTATTCTTATGTAGCTACTAGGGGAAGTTTATCGACAGCGCATTTTTCAAAAAAGCGCATGGGTAGCTTGGAAGCGGTAAAGCGAATTCATGAGGCTGAAAATAGTTTCTATTCAAAAGCACGTCTTTTTATGGAAGCATATTTTATTTGCGAGTCGATAATTCTCGCGAAAGCCGAAAATGATTATCCATCAGAATATTGTGAAGTACTGGAAATTTTAGAAGCAAATCGGAAAGAGATTTCATCCGATAAGCGTTCTACGAAACGTCAAAAATTGATTGCGAGATTATTAAAATTCGGTCCGAAAAAAACAGTGCGTTTTATGAATATTAAACGCACCGTAAAAATCAAATAATTATTTCTTCGCAATACTATTAAAGCGCATAAATAGTCCAGCGAATGCAACGAAAATCGCGAGAACAACGATAATGCCCATAGATAAAATGCGGTCTTTTGCCGTAATGTCCTTTTCGGCTGAAGTTGGGCCACTAGTTAACATGACATGATAACCACTATTGTCGCCGTAGGTCTTTTTAATAACTTCGGAAGCATGCTTTACGATGAAGTCAGTAGTTTTAGTACTCATTTCTGGCGTGGCTGACGTGGTCTTGATATTATATACACCAACCTTCGTCTCAGTTACATTGATGCCACTAAAATCATATTCTTCGATGTCGTAGTTTAATTCTTTGTAGATATTTTCACTTTTGATAATGGCGACAAATTGATTGTGTGCCGAATTTGCTTCATTTAGCTCAACTTTATCGTTGTAGAAAATTACGCCAGCATTCGATGAATAAGTGTCGGCATCTTTTTTGAAGCCGAAATAGTAGCCGCCAATACAACCAATAATTGTAATAATTACAATAATAAACCAATTATGGCGTAGATATTTAAAATACTCTTTCGCGGAATAATTATAGGTTGTTTTAGGCATGAGTTTTCCCTTCATGTTTTAAATAATTTAATGTATCACGCATAGCGTCGGCGATGGTGAGATTAGTTTTCCATCCTAGTTCAGCATTTGCTTTTGATGGGTCAGCCCAACATTCGGGCAAATCACCAGCACGACGTTCGACAATTTGAGTTGGAAGTTTTTCGCCACTAGCCTCTTCAAAGGCGGCAATCATTTCTTTAACGGAGGTCGGACGACCAGTGCCGAGATTATAAATCGAAACACCAGCTTTTATATGATTTAGACAGGCGATGTGACCTTGCGCCAAGTCTACGACGTGAATATAGTCGCGGCGCGCCGTACCATCTTCAGTGTCATAATCGTCGCCATAGATACTTAATACTGGAATGTCGCCAGTATATACGCGCATAATGACCGGCATAAGATTATTTGGAATGCCATTTGGATCTTCGCCGAGAAGCCCAGAGGCGTGTGCGCCAACTGGATTAAAGTAACGTAAAATAACGCCTTTAAATTCTGGATCCGTTAGAGCATAGTCCTTGATTATTTCTTCAATAAAATATTTAGTGCGACCATATGGATTAGTGAGATTTTGGCCAGTTTGCATAGTCTCGACGCATTCTGGCGTATCTTGAAGGCCATATACAGTGGCGGACGATGAAAAAATAAATTCTTTGACGTTGTATTTTTTCATCATATTTAAAATATTAATAGTGCTCTGAAGATTATTTTCATAATAATCGAGAGGCTTTTCGACCGACTCGCCAACGGCTTTAAGACCAGCAAAATGCATCACACTATCATAATGATTTTCGGTAAATAGTTTTTCGACTATTTTTTTATCGAGAAGATCACCTTCGATAAAATTAGGACGAATATTAGTAATTTGCTCGATACGATCAATAACTTCGGCCTTGCTATTGGCGAGATTATCAATGATATCGACGGTGTAATCTGGGTTTTTTAATAACTCAACGACAGTATGAGACCCAATGTAACCCGTACCGCCGGTTACTAATATATGCTTCTTCATGTATTTAATTATAACATCTCGAGCAGCTTGAGCCACTTTGGTCCGATATTTTCTAAAGAATATGTAAGCGAAATAGTACGCGCCTCGATGCCACGAGCTCGAATATTATCTGAATGAATATAAAAATTAATCTTAGTAGCTAAATCATCAACATTATCTTGATCGGCAAAGATAATATTTCCTTTTCCCTGGTCGATTTCTTTGAGCGATGGGATATTAAAGCTAATTACCGGAACACCATTCGATAGAGCTTCAAGTGCAACCATTGGGAAAGCTTCGGAATGTGACGAAATTATAAAGCCGGAGCAATTGTTTATTTTATGTTGAAGTTGATCAGTAAAGGTAGCAATTGTGACCTGTTTTTCAAGTTGATATTTCTTAATCAAATCACGTAGCGACGATTCATCCTCACCATCGCCATAAATCGTAAGGTGCCACGGAGAAAATGATTCTTTAATAGCGCCGATTGCTTCAATCAGTCGGTCGAAACCTTTTACTTCCGTTAGGCGACCGGCGGCGACAAGTTCTCTGTTTTGAAGCGAAGCGAGCTTGGCTGGATAATTTGTAATAATATTTGGGATTACAGTAAGATTTTTTAAACCATACTTTCGGTAAGTATCTCGGGCATTTTCCGATAACACTATAAGTTGGTCGGCACGGCGATAAAAAACAAGATTTAAGATGCGGCGCTTCTTACTGTAATACTCCCAGGCGGAATGCTCGGTAGAAACGATTTTGCCATGATAGAGATTTTTTTGTTGTAAAATCGGCATCGCAATCCAAGGATGGCAAGTAATTAAAATGTCGCTTTCGCCATTTTCGGCAATTAAAAAATCCTTAATGGCTGATTTGAGTTTTTTGCGATTAAGATTCTCCGCCTCGGAGTAGCCTAAATGCTGAATTTTTATCTTTTTTTTGGGGATAATTTAAAATAAGCCTTACCTCCAGCAGTGTTAAGTGAAACGATTTTGACGCGATAGCCGTTATCTTGAAGATAATTTGAAATATTACATACGACGCGCTCAATACCACCAACTTGCGTGATGTTATTTACAATCCAAGTGATATTTTTAGGCATAATTATATTATATCGTAGGATTCTTCTATGTTAAAATTAGGTAATGAGTAATAAGTCTATTGATGGACTTCAGCGGAGGACTTCAACTCAGGGTGGACGAGGAGTGACTACTAATACAGTAGCTAAGCGTCGCACCGTGAAGAAGGTTTCTGTTGGTGCCCCAAAAACTGCGAGCAATCAGGCTACCACTCGACGAAAAATTGGAATTCCTGATAATAAAAAAGATCTAAAGGCGTTAATTGCTGAAAATGAAGAATTAGAGCGAAAAAGTTCTGGTAGTTCAGAAAATGACAGAGAGCGCGAATCGGTAAAGGAATTTTTATCCGAAGTGAAAGATGTTGATCCAACAGATTTAGTAGAAGTGCCAAAGTCTGAAAAAAGCAAAGGCTGGAATAAGAAAAAGAAAGATAAAAAAGAAAAGAAGGAAAAGAAAAAGAAGAAAAAAGGTAAACTCTGGAAAAAGATTTTATTAATCTTCATTCTTTTGATTATTGTCGGCGCAGTAGGCATCTATTTCTATTTGAATGATTTTGTAGCAACAATTACGGATGGCGGAAACGTCATTAATGTTCTCCTCGCCGACCCAGATACGCCGCTCGAAAAAGATGAAAATGGCCGTACAAATATCCTCGTCTTTGGTACGGAGGGTTATTCGATGGATGATCCGAACTACGATGGCGGTTGGTTAACTGATGCTATGATGGTGCTTAGTATTAATCAGGATACTGGCGATATTAAGGGTATCAGTCTACCACGCGACTTAAAGATGGAGCGTGGCTGTACGGGCACTGCCAAGATGAATGAGGTTTATTGGTGCGAATATCTTGGTTACCTAAATGCCAAGAACAAGACCGAAGATTTACGTAAAGAAAAGGAAGCATCCGCTGGTAATAAACTCGCTGAGGCTTTTCAGAAGATTACCGGTCTTAAAATCCATTACCGCGTGCATGTAAACTGGGACGCATTAATTAAGGTAGTTGATGCACTTGACGGCGTAGATGTCTGCTTCTATTACAAGACTGATAATTGTAGTGACGAAAAAGCTACCCATATCGAAGTAACTGATAAGCGTGGCCTCTCGGAAAAGGGCTATGAGAATGGACGCTGGACTACTTACTTTGCCTATGAGACCGGTAAAACGTATCATTTGTCTGGTTGGCGGGCGCTTGAAGTAGCTCGCTCACGTAATTCACATGGTGGATATGGTGCTGGTAATGGTAACTTTAGTCGTGAATATTTCCAACAGCGCATTATTGAGGCGGCCGGCAAGAAGGCAAAAGAAAAGAATATCGATATTACGACAGCTTTAGGTATTAAGGCAGCGATTGGCGATAATATCCGCACAAACTTCAAAGATACAGAAATTAAAACTCTCTTGAAGCTCGCAATGTCGCTCGATATTAACACTTTACAGACGATTTCATTACAGAAGGCCGGTTTATTAACGACTGGCATGGTGAATAATATCTCTTATGTTCTACCGCGCGCCGGTACTTATAATTACACCGCGATTCAGAAGTATATTAAGGGCGTAATGACTGGCGCAAGCTTCACGAGCGAAGAGGCGCAGATAGCGGTCTTGAATGGCACAGCGGCGTCCGGAATCGCTAATAAAGAAAAAGACGTGCTTGAGGGGAAAGGATATATTGTTAAATCGACTGGAAATGCCCCGTCTAGCCTCGGTGGCTTCGATGGCGTAAAAGTCTATCAGAAGAATCTTAAGATGACCAAAACGGCCGAAGCCTTACATAATCTATATAAGGTTGATCTCATTACGGACATCCCAGAATCGCTTCAGAGCACCGATGCTGACTTTATAGTAATAGTAGGCAACGGCCCACATTGATCGCCTTCTAGCGCGATTTAGAGCCCTTTCTGAGGGCTCTTTTTTTTATGTGGCGGGAGAGAGTTTATTAAAAGATATGTTCGAAATGCAAATAATAAGTTTACCTATTAGGTTCATTTAGTTGAGATTAGTTATAAATGGCGTGAACAGATAGTTTACTTATTACGTAATAGCTATAATTATTATTCCCCATATTCCACCTACTTTTCCACAAGTGTATTTATGTATGATAATTGACAAAACGTGAAATTATTATACGTGTCTGTTATTTTATAGTTGACTTTATATTTTTGCTCAAAAATAGGTGGAAAACTTCCCTTTTTAAAAACAACAAAAAGCCCGCCGGTGAGGGCGGGTATTTTTTAAAGCTCTTTTTTGGTGATATGGAGGCGACGTTCGCGACCTTCGCCGGTGCTAAAGGTTTCAATGTCGGAATAATCGCTAGCATAGCGGTGGACTACGCGACGATCAGCGGCATTAAGGTCGAGAATCTTTTCGCGGCCAGTGCGGCGAACTTCATCAATCCACTTCTCTGCTTGATGCTCGATTTTGTCGGCACGTTGGCGTTTGTAGTCAGCAATATCGATATTTACACGAGTAACCTCGGCGTTACGAGCAACCAAAGTCATCATTAAAATATGTTGAAGTGCGCGGAGGTTATTAGCATTTTTGCCGATTAGGAGTGAATTCATACTCGTTGATGGGATTGAGAGCTGAATAACATCATCCTCAATTGTAGAATAAACCGCTACATTAATACCAAAGAAGGATAGTAAGTCCTCTAGATACTTCGTGGCGAAGCGAATTGATTCATCGGTGTTCATAATTATCTCCTTTTCTTTTTATCCGATGCCTTAATTCTGGTAATGTGGACTTTTTCGTTTTTATTTTTAGAATCCGACGAATAATGCGTCGTTTTGGATACCTTTGTATCATCTTTAACTACGATAGCCTCTTGAGCTTCTTTAAGCTCTTTGAGGATCTTCTTGTCGGCAGCAGCCTCCATTTCGGTATAGTTACGGTTAAGAATAACCTTCTGCAAGAAAACGGTAATCAAGTTATTTAATAGGTAATAGAATACTAAAGCACCCGGAAGATTAATCATAATGAAGAGCATCATAATCGGCATCATATAGGTCATCTGAGACTGTGCCACGGCATTAATTTCGTCTTGATCAGCTTCTTTACCGTCGGCAGCTTCACGCATTAAATCACGCATAGTGCGACGTTTCTTGCCAGCCTTGTGAGTAGGATCTTGTTGGCGAGACATAATAAACTGCGTAATCGCCGAAAGAATCGCAAATAGGAAAACGCAGACGGTACTAAGGTTAAAATTACTAAAGACTTGATTTGGTAAGACACTCAAATCAATCGTGTCGAAGAGTTTCGGCTCAAATTCATAGGTAGCATTTTCGTCCTCGGCTTTAGCGGTAAAATAATTTTTCTGAAGAGTAATAACCTCTTTAATATTATTCATCGGCTCTACAAAGGAATAGGCAGAATGCTCAACATTATAGTCCGCCTCGCGTGGACGAACTGTAACGTTAATAGCCGTAAAGAGGGCAATAAAGATTGGAAATTGAATCAATAAAGTTAGCATAGAACGGAATGGTTTCACATTCTTACGCTTATAGAGATCCATCATCTGGATAGACTCGAGTTGCTTATTCCCCTTGCAATTCTTTTTAATCTCGGCGAGCTCTGGCTGAATTTCGCGCATAATGCGAGTTTGATGAAGCTGACGCTTCATGAGTGGCCACATAGCAACTTTAACAATGACTGTAAAGATAATGATGGCAAGACCAAAGTCGCCAACAACACTATAGATAACAAAAAGGATATTTACAATCGGGCGCACAATCAACATATCTAACAAATCAAACATATAACTCCTTTGTCTCTATATTATATTATACCGGCCTCTAAGAGTAAATTATGAATCAAGTGACGTAACTCTTTGTAATCGATGTCTAGAATATCTTTAGAATAGATAATAAAAATACAGTCTACTGGTTTTTGGATATTCGGGAGTTCAGCGCGAATTGCTTCATAAGTGCGGCGACGAATCCGATTTCTTCCAACAGCAGACTTGAGTACTTTTTTACTAACTACAACGGCATAGCGTTGATGATTGCGAGAATTATCGGCAAAAACTAGGGAGATTTTGGAATCTCGGATAGTTTTACCATTTTGGTAGGTATATCGTACCCCACCCCTGGAATGAAAACGATATTTTTTCGCAAGCATCGACTTAGGCGGTTAAGCGAGCGCGACCTTTAATACGACGACGAGCAAGAACCTTGCGGCCATTTATAGTAGAGTTGCGTTTGCGAAAACCGTGTTCAACTTTGCGTTGACGTTTGTGTGGTTGATAAGTACGCTTTGGCATGAGTATTTTCCTGACTTTGTAATTATTGTTTTATAAAAAGAATTATGTCTATTATACTGATTTTTTCCACTTTTATCAAGGGTTTTTCCACATACCCACTTCTCTGTTTTTGACCGAGTTGGGGAAAAATCTTATCTGTTAGCCTAAAAATATATTAGAAAATATTATTTCAATCTGTGAAAAGCTGTGGAAAAGTCGTATAATAGAACCCATAGAGAGGAGGTCAAGGAGATGCCTAATGAATGGCAGACAGTTTTGGACGAGATAAAGAATACCGTCTCCGAGATGGCCTTTGCTACATATTTTACAAAGTTTAACTTTGTATCAAATAAGGATGGAATCCTAACCGTAGCGGTGCCGAGCGTATTCGTAAAAGCCCAAATTGAGGGTAAATATCGATCTGCGGTCGAAGATGCTCTAAAAACGGCACATTTTTCCTATAATGAATTACGCGTAATAGAAAGTAAAGGTGACACTAATAAAGTATCCCGTGGTAGCGCGCGCGAAATCCCTTCTTTTCCTAGAATAACTACCGATACAATTCATAGAGCGCCTAATCTAATAAATTCTTACAGTAAACCTATTCTTAATAATAACGATACAGGACTAAACCCACGCTATCGTTTAGATAACTATGTAGTCGGTAGTAATAATGATCTTGCCGTGAGTGCCGCACATGCAATTATTGAGCATCCAGGCGAGCGATATAATCCATATTTTATTTACGGTGGGCCCGGTCTAGGTAAAACACATCTAATTCAAGCCATCGGCAACGAGCTATTAGAGCGAAATCCAGATATGAAAGTGCTCTATGTCACAATTGAGCAGTTTTATCATGATTTCGTCGAAGCAATGCGTAAAAAATTGGATGGTTTTACAGATAAATATCGTAAAGTCGATGTATTAATTGTGGATGACTTTCAATTTATCGTCGGTAAGGAAAAATCCCAGGATGAATTCTTCCATACTTTCAATGAGTTACACCAGCATAATAAGCAGATAATTGTAAGCTCCGATCGATTGCCAACCCAAATTGCAACCGTAGACGAACGCTTAGCATCGCGCTTAATGATGGGTGTGCCAATCGATATTCAGATGCCAGATTTCGAGACGCGCTGCGCTATTTTGAAGACAAAGGCCGAAATGCTCGGCAAGACTATCGGCGACAAGACGGTAGAATATTTAGCGGATAATATCCGTAATAATATTCGCGATTTGGAAGGAAAATTAAACCAAGTTTTAGCACTCTCCGAGTTACGTGGCATCTCCCCTGATGATTTAATTGAAGAAGGTATGATAATTGCGCCACAAGAAGATGTAAAACGTCGCGCTATCTCGCCAAAACAAGTAGTAGATAAAGTAGCAAAATATTACGATCTATCTGGAAAAGATCTATACGGCACAAGTAGAGTTAAAAATATTAAAAGCGCTAGACAGGTAGCAATGTATTTATTAAAGGATCAGCTTGGATTGAGCACGGTACGTATTGGCCAAGAGTTTAATAAAGATCACACTACAATTATGCACGGTATAAAAGTAATTGAAACTGCTCTTAAAACCGATTTTAATTTACGTCAACAGATTAGCGACTTAAGGGAAAAGATTTATGCTAATTGAAAGTGGAAAAAGCGTGCAAAACTCCGTGCAGAAGTATGAGCAAAAAACGTGGAAAGAAATTGTGCAAAAAAACCAAACTGTGGAAAGTTTTAAGCAAAAAAATAGTTTTCCGCAAAAAGATGTAGCTTTTAAACAAGTTTTCCAAAAATTTATTCACCAGTTTCGCACAAATACTTTAATAAGTTTTTCCCTGTTAAGTGAAAGTTTTACACTTTTTACACATAGAACTATTAATACTACTATTACTTTTAATAATAAGGAAATAATAAACTTCTAAAGGAGGAAAATATGGAGGTAGAAGTTTTACAAGATCGTCTAGCGAAAGCTCTAAATATCGTAAGTAGAGTAGCAGCCAGTACAAAGGCAGGATTACCAATCTTAAGTAATGTACTTTTAAGAGCTGAGGAAAATCAACTTACCTTAACAGCCACAGATTTAAATTTAGCAACAGTTGTATATGTAAATGCAAAAGCAAAAAAGAATGGTACTATAACTGTACCAGCAAAATTGTTATCTGAATTTGTATCTAATTTACCAAAAGAAACTGTTAAATTATTCGCTAAGGACGAGAAGTTAACTATCGCGGCTGGTAAATATAAATCTACGGTTAATGGTATTTTGGCGGATGATTTTCCGGAACTACCAAAAATTAATGAGAAAGAAGCGGCAACTTTTAAGATTTCGGTAGATATTTTTAAAGAAGCGGTAAATGAAGTAATAATTGCTGCAAGTAATGACACGACACGTCCAGCTTTGACGGGTGTGTATTTTAATACTTTTGAAGATGCGCTTTATATTGCTGCGACGGATGGTTATCGTTTGGCGGACAAGAAATTTGTAGAAAAAGTTACAAGTGATATTAAAGTAATCGTGCCAACTAATGCTTTACAGGAAGTAATTCGTTCAATTAATGACGGCATGGATGAGATTGAGGTGCTAATTACGGATGCGCAAATTCGTTTCAGAATGGGCGAGGTAGAAATTACTTCAAAATTAATCGATGCAAGTTTTCCGGATTATCGTCGATTAATTCCAGAAAAATGTAATTCTAATATTGAGCTAGATAAAGCCGAGCTTATTAGGATGACGAAAGTGGCGGCATTATTCGCACGTGATTCTGGCGGCTCAATTATTTGCGAAGCGAAGAAGGATGATGGTACTTTCTTAATTACAGCAGTAGCGAGTGAGGTGGGTGAAAACTCATCAGCAATGGAAGCAAAGATCGAACAAGACGCAAAAGTAACTTTAAATTCGCGTTATTTACTTGATGCATTAAATTCAATAATTGAAGGAAAAATTATTTTCAGTATGTCCGGTAAACTTGATCCAATAAAGATTAAGAATGCAAAAAGTGAAGATTATACGCATATTATTATGCCATTAAATAGTTAATGAATATTATTCAAAAAGTCAGTCTAAGAAATTTTCGTTGTCATGATGAATTTGAGTTGGATTGTAATCGTCCAACTACATTAATAATTGGCGAAAATGGAAGTGGAAAAACTTCAGTACTTGAAGCAATTTATCTTGCGCTACGTGGAAAAAGTTTTAAAGGTGTGGATAATGAGATATTAAAACGTGGAAAAAATTTTTATCGCGCAGAAATTAAGTTGGCTGATGCGCAAAAAATCATTATTCGTTTTGATGGAGCGAAAAAAAATTTTGAAATTGACGGTAAAAAGAGTTTAAGACTTCCAAAGAAAAATCGTTATCCAGTGGTGTTATTTGAGCCGGATGATATTTATTTAGTAGGGTCTTCTCCGTCACGTCGGCGAGATTATTTTGATGAACTATTTAAGCAAATTGACGAAAATTATAGTTTAGCTTTAGGAAAATATAATAAAGCTTTAAAACAGCGAAATGATTTATTAAAGCAAGAGAATATTTCGCGTGATGATTTGTTCTCGTGGAATATTATGTGTGCAAATTATGGTGCAAAAGTTATCCACTGGCGAGTGCAAAACTTGGCAAAAATTAATAAAAATATGACGGATGTTTATCGAAATATTGCAAAAAATAGTGATGTTTGTGAGTTGCGATATTTAGGTCTAAATTGCGATGAAAATGAATATTTGCGGAGATTGGAGCAAAATTTTGAAAAAGATCATATTTTAGGATATACGAGTTTTGGAGTGCATCGAGATGATTATGAGTTTCATTTTAATAATCAAAAGGCGGATGGATCGGCGTCGCGTGGTGAAAACCGAAGTATGATTTTAGCGCTAAAATTTATTGAAGCAAGAATACTAGAGCAAGAGGTTGGAAAAGCGCCGGTAGTTTTACTTGATGATATTTTCTCTGAATTAGACGAGATGCGGCAAAAACATTTGGTTGCTAACTTTAAAGACTATCAAATGATTATTACGAGTACGACAGTGCCAAGTGATATGCGCGTAAATGTAGAGCTTTAGAATGAATTAACTGAATCGAGAATGGATTTATCAACATTCGGTGTGTTTTCTCTTGTAAGAAGAGGTTGTGGAGCAGCGACGAGCTTCCATTTATTCCCTTCTTTATGAAGTAAGGCGCGATAATGTGCGTAGGAATAATCCATCTCGTAACTATAAGTGTAAATTTTTGTGGTGAAATAATCGTCGGCAAGATATTGACCTTCTAAAATGTAATAATCATCAATATTTGTGAAAGATTTTTTAATTACGTCGAGAGGTTTTTCGGCGCTAACTTCTTTGTAAATTGCAAATGGATTAGTTGGCGTAAAATTAATTTGATAAGCGGTTAAATCAACATTTTTGAGTGTTTTTAATTTTTCGACGGCATCGTCGAGATATTTTGGTTCAGTTTTTATGCCAATAATTGGCACCATGTCGTCAGTGTAATCATAGCTGATAGAATAGAGTGAATTATTAATTGGTAAATAATTTAGGATTGTATATTGTTTTTTAATGCGGAGACCTTCTTCATTTAAATATTGACCAACTACACCTTCAGCTTCGGCAAATTCTTCGCGATGCTTTTTATAATATTCTTCACCTTGCTCGTCTGATGAGGCTAAAATTCCAACGATATAATTATGATCTTTATCAATAGTAATATCGCGCTCATCGGTTATAAAATGCTCAAATTCAACTTTTAGATGATAGTTTCCCGGCTCAAGCCAAACGGTAGTATTATTAGTGATTTTTGAATTATTTAAGGTAATTGTGGCGTGATATGGTGCATATTTTACAGTCGTAGCGATTTTGCCGGTGCGAGTTATTAATGTAATGGCGGAATAAAAAATCACAAAAACAAATAATATGATGGCGACAATTAGGATGGCGCGCTTAGTATTACTAAGATTTTTCCAGAGGACTTTTATTTTTTGCTTTATTTTATCCATAATTACCACCCATACTTTGCTTTAAAAGTTTGCCATGATATATTTTCGGCGACTTTATAGATTTTTGCAGAATTCGTAGAACCGTATGGCGGATAGTTATTGTCGGAAGGATTTGCGACATCATGGAAAATATCCAAATTTCCACTACCGGCACCACGGTCGGTAATGAGGAAATATTTTCCGTTTGCATAGGAAGTCTCACCGCTGGCTTGAGTTTGGATGTATACGACGGTACCAAGCGGAAGCGAATCACTAGCAGCTTGCCCTGGCGCAAGATAGCCGTTGTTATAATTTGAACTAGCATTACGTCCGGCATAGCCACCATTTTCTTCGGCGGCGGCACTATAAAATGTGAGATGATGATCACTTATTAAAGTAGAGTTACTTGGAGCGTTATTTGAGATATTGCCTCCAGCGGCTAGTGCGCTTGCGGTAGTGGTTGCGGAAGGATGAAAATCTGGATTACGATACCAGCGTACGATTGAACCATTACCGAATAATAAATCTTCTTTACCAGCCATTGGAGCGCGACCGGCGCCGTGAGTGGAATATGATGCAGAGGCGATAACTGAGTCGAAACCTTCTATTTCGCCAACATAAATAAAAGTATGACCATTCGAGAAAGCTACATCACCAGGTTGAAGGAGGCTGGTATCAACGCGTGTATTGGCGTTGGAATTAATTAGAGTCCAATTATGGGATTTAACCCACGCTTCCTGAGTGTCAGTGGCACCTTTAGAATCATTATAGTTAGGTTCGAGGCCGGAGTTTTGAACTAAAACAGTAACGAAACCGCCGCAGTCGATACCCGGTACACCAGCAACAGAACCGCCAACGTAGCGACCTTCACTAATAGATTGTGTGACAGCCTTGGCATAATCTGGCATGCGATCATGCCATCCTGGCGCATGATATTCTGGCCAGGCATAACCTAAGACTAAAGCTTGAAATTCGCCATTTACACTACAGCCATTTTCGTTGGTATTACTATTAATTGCGGACCAGATAGTTTCGGCAAAAAGTTCGGCGCCGGCAGAATTTGGATGGATATGATCAGACTCTAAATAAGTGTCTGGATTTTGAGCGACGGTTTTTGCCCAGTCGGCAATTATAATGTTTGAGTTTTCTTTAGCAATTTCTTCGAAGAGGCGATTATTTGAGTCGTAGGTAGATTTTCCGTCATAATTCGTAACAAAGACAATATTTTTATCGGTTCCGATAGTAGTGATAGCTTCTTGAATTTGAGCTTTAGTGAGGCCTGGAGAATTCGAACCAAGCGCAAATACAACTGTGCCGTGAAGATTCATATTTTTAGCGATTTGAATCCCCTCACTCCATGGACGGCTGACGCGCGCATTAATATCTGAATTAGCGATTTTTGGGAATTTATTTTGGAGTGCAGATTGCGAACCGACTGTAATGGAGTCGCCAATAATTGTTAAATCAGATCCATCAGCAGCGGCATTAGTATTACCGGTGGAGCTGACGCCTTTGCCGGCATATTTTTGATAGAATTCTGTAGCAAAATCGCGACGGCGTTTCGTGCCTTGATATAGACGTCCTGCATATGGTGAATAATATAAAACTTCCGAATCGCCACCTACAGCGCGCTCGAATAAAACGAGGAAAATTTCGGCGGCAACTTCTGGCTTGTTAGTCTTTTTGATTTCGTTTTGCCAATCGAGATCTTTTTCAGAGAGAGTATGTTCGAGTTCGATTTGAAGAATTTTATCAAGATCGGCTTCCGGAATATTTTTGTAAGCATCAACACCCCAATATTCGGTGGAAGTATATTTTAAAAGACCAGCTTGTTGAAATTTAGCAAATAGAGCATCTTTGCGTCCGCCTCCCCATTGGAATAGACCAAAATAAGAACTATTGCTAGCGCGAGTTGGTTGGTTACCCGATTCCGCCATACCATTACCGAGGATACCGGCGGTTTGCGCGTCATTAAAACCGTTTTGGATAAAGAAATTCCAGATTTTTTCGGTTAAATCATTACCGACTAAGGTGGTAGCGCTAGTATTACAATTATCTTCATTACCTGATGGATTGTAATAATAAATACCATTTTTATTATAAAAATCGAGAATACTTTCGTCTGGAATAGCGGCAAACGTAGGCGTACTAATAATAAACGCCATTAAAATCAAAAAAGTGGATTTTAAAAATAACTTTATCTTTTTGAAGGGGATTTTCATACGAGATAATTCCTTTTATCGATAAAGATTTTTTGAATTGTTGGTGTAATGGTGGCGACGGAATAATCATGCGAATTCTCGGTGAAGGAGATTTGGGCTGGTTCAGGCGCGCCAAGGCCAAAATCGTAACGAGTGGACGGATCGTAGTTTGCGATTTTAGTGCTATAATCGACGAATTCGAGCATCATAGCAATATCGTCTTTGGTTTGACCGGAAATGCGCGCAAGTACGCCCTCAAATGAATTATCTTCTGGATGTTTTGCGTCATAATCTTCAAGATAGGCGATGACTGGATTATTTGTAGTAGTATTATCTACTTCGACGGCGGAGATATCATTAGTTACTTTAGTGCCAACGGCTTGCGATAATGCATCCCAATCCATATAATCTTCGAGATAGGCAAATTTACGATTTTGCATTTGGTCTAAATTGTAATGTCGCACTGCAGCATAGCCATCGGCACCCCACCCTGCCTCAATGATGGTTAAATCGTTACCATTAACGGCTAATACTACGCCAGTGTGCCCTGCGCTACCAGAAGCGTAGGCGCTTGGGCCAGAAACGCTGAAAATTGAGAATGGACGTGGTTCTGTGCCGACTGGGACGCCATAAGATGCTAAACCTTCAGCTACAGTAACTCCGTTACTACAAGAAATGCAGCCTTTTTTACTGCCGCCAGTTAAGGCAGATTTACCGCCAACATTGGTAAACAATTGCACGAAATAAGTGCTAAGACTTACGCAGTTCCATTTTCTTAATGGTACACCCGATAGGATTCGAACCTACGACCCCCTGTTCCGAAGACAGGTGCTCTAATCCACTGAGCTACGGGTGCATAGAGGTATTATATCACGCTTTGCTCTGCTTAGTCTTGACAAAATGCTTATGTGGTGATATAATGGCAACAACCTGGCGAGGAGGCAGGTTGGATTTTAGTTGCTCCCAACGAAAAGGAAGGAAACCAACTAGTACATTGATATGGAGGTGTAATATGTACCAATTTACCAAGCGAGACGAGAACGTCTTGTTCCGTCTAGAACGAACGGATGACATCGCGAAATTGACGATGTTGAAGCCGGCCACGATTGAGGTGCTTCGCACCGAAGGCGAGATGGGCACCGTCGAAGATTTGCCCAAGTTGGACATGATTTGGCTGGATGACACCGACGCCATCCCTGAGGCTGAGAAAGCAAAAATTGAGGCGATCTGCCGCTTTCTTCTTCATGGCGCCTAAACCGTTCTCAGCAATTTGACTCCTCTGTGATTACCCTAGGCGCCCCGCAATGATGCGGGGCTATTTTTTTAGCACAAAAAATGGTACACCCGGCACGATTCGAACGTGTGACCTTCAGTTCCGGAAACTGACGCTCTATCCAACTGAGCTACGGGTGCACTAGAGATATTTTAGCATGAAAAAGGCGCCTCTGTTTGGGAGGCGCCGATTTATTAATCGAGAACGTAGTCTTTGATGTGGCGACGGGCGGCCGGAATATTGCGGTCGGGACCTTTGAAATAACCCTCAATCCAGGTCTGTTTGCCGGTTTTGTGATTGGTGCGCATGAAGCCATGTACATACCAGCAGCGGCAGCGGCGCTCGAAATCGCGCGAACCGCCAGTGTAGCGCGGATATTCGCGGATGTAAATCTTGCGGCCGATGGCGGCGCGGTGCGGACGGTTCGAGCTCGGCTTGGCCGGCTTCGATTCGGCGGAATCTTCGTCGCCGAACGGATCCGGTTCGCCTGCGCGAACTTCAATAACGCGCTCTGGGCAAGTATGGAATGCCCACTGCGTATAGAAATAGCCGTGCAGGATGTTCACGATGTTGCCGTGGTAGCGCGGGTCGACGTGGCCGAACCAGAAAATGCAAACCTGATAAATATCCTCTTCGATGTTGATGATGCCGATATTAAACAGCGTGGTGCGGTTGTAATCGGTATTAATGAAGCAATCGACCAGTGGCACAATGTCGTAACCGTTGTATTTGATGCGCGGCAGTTCGCTACGGCGAAATGGAATCACGCTGCCGTCGTCGGTGCGCAAGGTAAAATTCTGAAGCGCTTCGTGGTAAAACGGCAATGGCAGAGTTTTCAGCTGCTCCGCTTCGCGATTGACCAGCTGATCCCACTCGTCGTCGCTGATGGCGACGTGATCAAAAGTGTCTTCCTCTTCGATGAGCTTGCGGCGCGCCTCGCGCATCGCGCTGCGGCTGAAGGCCGGCGTCATATCGCTAAGCAGCGTTACATAGGGCGCCGGATCAGTGTCGCCACGTTCACGCAAGATTATCCTACCTTTGGCGGTAATAGGATAATCCTCCGGAATGGTGGCGAGCTTATAGTTGTCGTACTTCGCGTAAATAGCGTCGCGGCGCTGCATGGACGCACGCAGGCGATCCTGAAGCGTAAGTGGCGCCGACATCTCTTGCTTAAAACGTTCGATTTGAGCGATTTGCTCAGGCGTTAACTTTGAATTTGCCAAATCATATTCCCCCTTCTACGTGTGCGATTTTAAGGTGCATCTTTATATTATATCACACTTTGGCGTTTTAGTCAATAAGCAGGCTCATCGGCCATGAAAAAGCGCCCTCTGGTGAGGGCGCTTGAGATATAAACCATTATTCTTGAATTACCGGGACGTAGTTATGGCTGTCGTCATCCCAGAAGGCTGGATTATTACGCTCTGGGCCGCGACGATATTGCTCTACTTCTTTGCCATTTTTGCGTTTATAGCCTCGAACTTTTTGGCATTGGTATGGCGCGGCGTGATGTTCTGTCGACTTATTTTTACCGATTCGGTAAGTCCGGAAGAGTAGAGTCTTTCTTGCGGGATGGCTTATCCTAGTTTTTATGTCGATCGGTTTGCCGCTAGGATTAGTGATAACAACGCGCTCCGGCGCTACATCGATCATTTCTTGGATGAGCGTATATAGCCCGGCGTAGTAGTCGATACGATTTTCGTCTTTTTCGCAATAGTCTTCAAGCCAAAATTGGCAAAGCTCATAAAGCTTGCCGGGCAGAAGCGACGAAATGCCGAGGCCGAAGTAAAGCTGACTTCCGTCGCGCTTTACGATGAGCCCATCTATATATGGACAAACTTCCGTGATGCCGGCATATGAAAAATGGCGAAAGTCTGCTTCTGCGATAAGAGACAGTCATTTCGGGCTTTTTTATGACGACCTGGAATTCCTCGAGGTAGCTGAACGCAAATGGAGTAGATAATTTATCTGGGTTTAGGTTGATGTCGCGAATAACACCCCAGATTTCTTCCTCATTTTGGAAGGATATCTTGTCGTATTTTCGCGAGTGACGCAATAAAGCATTCTTGGCGTATTTGACTTCGTAAGCCTTGGCATACGCTGACATATTGCCGAGACATCTGACGGATGGCGTGGCGTTATGTTCGTCACCGGGCATATGAGTGATTAGACGAGCCGTTTTGGGCAAATCAAAGTGTGACGGAATGGGACAAAGATTAAACCCCTCCTCAAGCGTGTGATTGCGATAGTTCTCCCAGATGGCACTGGGAAATACCAACATTGAATTAGATTGACTAGACAAAAAATCACCTCTTTCTAAGAATTGAATGGTTGTTAAGGTGCAATATGTATTATTATATAATACTTTTCCATATTAGTCAATAATAAGACCATGTTTTTGAAGTTTTTATGCGTTCCGTGATATACTTTTATTATGAAAATACGCGAAAATGTACCCATAGCAGAATTAACAACCATGCGGCTCGGTGGCGCTGCGCGCTATGTTATCGAGATCGAGGAAGATAAAGACCTCGCCGATGCGTACCGTTTCGCACGCGAGAAAAACTTGCCAACCTACGTTTTAGGCGGCGGTAGCAACGTAATTGGCCGCGATGGTGGCTTTAATGGCGTGATTTTAGTGAATAAATTGCGCGGTATTTATGTGATTGATAGCGACAAAGATACGATTCGCTTGTGCGCCAAATCGGGCGAATTGCTTGATGATTTCGTGCGCTATAGCGTGTCACTGTGGAATGGCGAATTCGCCGGCTGGTGCGGTATTGAGGCGTTAGCTAAAATTCCGGGCACCGTGGGTGCAGCGCCAGTGCAAAATGTTGGCGCGTATGGCCAAGATATTTCCCAAACGCTACATTCAGTTTGCGTTTACGACCAAAAAGATAATTTATTTAAGCACATGATGGCGAACGAGCTCGACCTCGGCTACCGCCATAGCATTTTCAATACTGGCGACGGCGTCGGACGATATTTTATTACTAGCGTGACGGTAAATCTACACAAGAATTGGATGAAGCCGCCGTTTTATACTTCCCTTCAAGCATATTTTGACGAGCATGACATTACAGAATTTAACCCGCAAGTGATTTATGATGGCGTGGCAGCCGTACGCGCTGGCAAATTGCCAGATCCAGCCGAGTTCGCATCCGCCGGATCCTTCTTTAAGAATGTTTATCTCGACGAAAAAGAAGCCAAAGAGGCCGAAGCAAAAGGAATTCCGGTATGGGAAGGCGGCAAAGTGCCAAGCGGCTGGCTAATTGAACACGCCGGGCTAAAAGGCGAAGAATTCTTTGGCATGCGCGTGTCTGACAAGGCGGCGCTAGTGCTGATTAACGAGAGCGCAAAAAGCTATGCCGACCTCGCGAAGGCGCGGCATGCGATTATTGATGCCGTGCGCGACAAATATGGTTTGACGCTCGAGCAAGAACCAATGGAGCTGGGCGAATGATTTAGGTCTTTCTAGTTTTGATGAATTATAACTAGGAGTTTTTTGATATGAAAGAATTGAATGGAAGCGAGCTGGCCGGATACGTGAAAGCGCGCCAGGCGCACCAAGTGAAGGCTCTCAGGAGCCGCAAAAAGTGGGCAAAATTGGCGATCTTCTACGATAATGATTCGCCGGTGATTGCAAAATACATGTCCTTAAAACAGGCCTATGGCGCGGATATCGGTGTGGCGGTGGATATAATTAAGATTTCGCCGGCCGATGCCGAAGCGCAGCTGAAACGCGCGGCCGAAGACGAAACGGTGACGGGGATTATTGTGCAGCTACCGCTCAAAGAATGCGATATGTCGATTTTGGATTTAATTCCGCTCAAGAAAGATGTGGATGGTTTGCGCGGCGAGACGGATACCGCTACCGCGATGGCAATTCATTGGTTGCTAACTGGCTATGGCGTCGAACTGTCAGAAAAGAAATTAGCCATCGTAGGACGTGGCAAATTAGTGGGCGCACCGCTCGAACGGATGTGGCGCGAAAGCGGCTATGACGTGACTGTATTTGCACGCGGAAGCGATTTAAACGAATTAGCCGATTACGACGTGATCGTGACAGCGACGGGCGTGCCAGGGCTGGTTAAGAGCCCCATGATAAAATATGGCGCAGTCGTAGTGGACGCCGGTACCGCCTCGGAAGACGGCGTGATTAAGGGCGACCTCGACGAAGCTGTACGTGCGCGCGACGATTTGACGCTAACGCCAAAGATTGGCGGCGTTGGGCCACTGACGGTCGCGATGCTGTTCGAGCACGTACTACAGGCAGCAGAATAATGAACTGGCCCGCGCGGCCAGTTTTTTGTTAGCGTCAAAATACCCCCGACGATTGGGGGTATTTTTAGCTCAAATTAGCTTTTTGACTTGCCTCTCCAGGCGTCGAAGCTCGTAATACCGGCACGTGCTTGCCATTCTTGATGGGTCTCGAGTCGCTTATTACCATTCGTTTCAATGATTTCGCGACGAGGGCCGGCCTTTTCGCCAAGTGCCGTCATTTCTTTTTCCCACTTTGCGCGGGCGCTATAATCAGCATTTGATTCGCCTTCCCTCTTTGGGTGATAATCGAAACGGTTGCCTTCAGCAGCACGTTCTTTGCCCGTATTATCATTAATGCCGCGACCGTGTTCGCCACGCATTGCTGGAGCTTCCGAAGGGCCCGCAGAAGGAGCGTGGTCAACCGAAAGCGTACTGCCGTCAGACGAACCTCTTTGGCTCATTTCCCTAAGTTTATTAGCGTAGGCTAAATCATCGTCGGTCAACTGGGCTGGGGAGGTGATAGGATTGCCATTATCGTCTTTCCAGCCACCGCCACCGCCACTGTCGCCGCCGCCGTTATCTGGATTTTCTGGCGGCGCAGCTTCGCTGCCGCTATCGCCAGTGACACCGAGGGCTTCCTTAACATTGCTATACATATTAGCGCGGAGACGAGCGCCGTCTTCGGAGTTGAGCGTTTCGATAGCGCCAGGAGCGTTGCTCTTGACAACTTCTGCGCCAGCGTCCATACCTTTTTGAAGTGCCGCATCTCTTGCTTCTTCGGTAACTCTGTCAAGCTCTGCTTTGTCTGTGACGCCATTATCCATGGCCTCTTTTCCAGCAGCTGCAGCGGCACCTTCTACATCGACGCCACCAACCGCAGCGAGAGATTCGCCAGTGAAGTTGGATGCGTTCGAGGCTGAAAGTTGCGATGCGAGTTGAGCGCGCTTAGTTTCATCCATACCGCTAACCATCTTATTGAAGCTGGTTGCGTTGGCACCACTATACCCAGCACCAATACCCGCAGCGAGCTGTTCGGAGCTGAAGTAGCCTGCTGCGCCCGCAGTGTTAAATACGTCTTTATTCTGCGAGGCCATAACACCCGTACCAGCTTCTTGGACTTTCTTGGCAACCTGAGCCTTGAATTGATCTGGTGTGGTCTTTGAGACCTCTTCGCTAGACATCTTGCCGAGAACTTTACCCATGCTCTGGTTGATGATACCGTCACCGGCCTTCATAGTATCCGCAACAGAACCCCTAACCTTCGAATCGGCAAGTAATGCTCTGCCAGCTTCGGAACCATGGATGGAGCTGAATGCGGCCGTAAGCTGATCGGCGTCTTTAATACTACCGAGACCCGCAATGAGCGAATTCTTGTCGAGCTTGCCGGTGCTAGCAAGTCTGCCAAGTTCGGCTGCGCGAGCGGCATCACCACCTTCCATCTCGCTGAACTTTGTGGACCATGCCTCTTGCTCGGATTTATCCTGAGCATCTACGTTGCCTTGTGCGTTTAGATATGCGGCGCGTGCAGCTGGTGACATCTTCGTGAGGTCGGCATTACCTTTATTCTGTTGTCTAGTGAGATATCTCTGCCCCTTCTTAGCATTGTAGGCACTTTGGCGTGCAGCGCTTTTAGCGGCGCGAGCTTGTTGACGATAGCGCTGTTTATTCATAAGCGAGCTCTGGGCGAGACGAGCACCAGCGGCGCCACGTGCGCGTCCAGTAATCGCACCCTGCATGCGGGCGAGGCCGCCGCTAATTGCGGCCATCGAGCTGCGAAGCACCTTTGGAATCATGAAGACCGGCATAATGCTAATTACGGCCGCACAGAGCGCAAGCGTGAATGGCACGTTCGAAGCGCCAGCCGCATCAATCAAGAGCGAACCGACGAACTGACCGCCGTAAATCATCGCGCTACAGATTGGGAAGGCGAGGAGCACGCCCTTGAAGGCGCTAAACCATTTATCGAAGAGGCTCTTCGTGTTCGGCAAGATATAACACATAAAGGCGAGCGGCGAAACAATCACGAGCAATACCGCGAAGGCTTTGCGCACTGCGAGCAAGATGAAGGCGAAGATAATCGCGATGATAATCGAGATTAAGCCCATGAAGACTGGAATCAAGATGTGTGGACCGAGCGCGAGAATTGCAGCGGCGCAGATTGCGGCGATAATGCCAATCAGCAAGATGAAGGTACCTGCGACGCTATGCGTGCTACCGGTGCCCGATGCGCCCTCTTGCGTCACAGTAATGCTATCAATGCTTGGGCTGAGGCCTTCAAAGACAGACTTAATACCGTAGCCGAGAATGTTTGAAAGATCAACCGCAAGCTGACAAATAATATACGAAAGGTTAATCAAGATTGCGCCAACGATAAGCTTTGGCAAGACTTTCTTAATGCCGTAGTTGTCGATGCCGAAACCGGTCAACTGAGAGAAGATGACGAAGATGAAGAATATGATAAAGCCGATGTTTGCCATATCCCTAATCTTGCTCCAGACGTCGTGCGTGGCATTATCGGATGCGAACAGGCCAATGTCGAGCTCGAGGAATGGAGTGATGATCTGCTCATAAATATATTGGATAGCGTCGGCGACTTGCTCGATGATTGGACAGAGAATCCAACCGAGCGAAGCGGCACGATCATAACAGGAAGGGCCAGATTCGGTTGTACCTGGCATAAGTTCGTCATCTGGCGTATCAATCTGATAGTCTTCCATACCGACATCAGCCAAGCCATCAATCACCTTACACATCCAACCACGTTCATTATCTGGTGGATGATTTCCCTCGTCGTCTTGATATGGATCTAGAAGCGCATCGTGGTTGCTGCTATACGATGACAATAAGCCATTCGCAGTATCTAAGATACCTTGATCTTTTGCAATGGCTTCCGCATTTTCCGTTTTTTGCTCATCCGTCATACCGGCTAACTGCTCATCAAAACGTCTCTGCGCGTCTTCTACTTGCTCCTTGCGCGCCTCATAGCATGCGGTGCCCATCTTCTGATGAATTATTTCTCTAAATTTCCCATACAAATCATCGTTGTTCGCGCGTTCAATATATTGCTTACATGACCACCCATCAGCCTTCTCAACGAAACCGCTTTCGATTAATGCGCTATCGTCTGCTCTTGAATACCATCTATATGTCGTGTTTCCGTAATCATCCAAGAACTTAAGGGGTGTTGCGACGTGCTCCCTTGATGGCGCTTCAGTGCTAGTTGCCGTCTCAGATAACATGCCACCGCAGCCGTCTTCGATGTCTTGAACGTATAGATAATAACCATCCACTTCCGAGTATGCGAACGAGTTGCTCGATAGCTTTGACCAAGTTACAGGATAACCTTCCTTAGTTGAAATATAATCATCATAAAGTTCTTGGAGATGACTTTTCCAGTCACCGCTTTTTTGATATTTAGCACTCGTATTGCCACAGCTACTACCGTCTTTTGTCTTGACTAGCCCCGGAGAGTCGCCGTTGCACATTACTTGCGCACGAGTCTTACCGATTAGGGATGCAAAAACATCAATAATATGATCCTTGTTATCACCACAGTCAATCTTGCCATCATCTACTGTTCCTTGGACGGCTTTCTCGAGCCAACGGCCGGCACTGAGCGATCTTAGGCCGATATCTTGACCGGCTCCCCACCCCTCATCATAAAAGATGCCACCGTCGTCACCTTTAAAAGCTTGATTATAGCTAGAATTCGTACGCACCCACCAGCCTTCACCGAGGACACCACCGCCTTCGTCATTCATACATTGATAGAGCTTATATGCTGCATGCTCCGCGCGAGCGGCATTGTCATATGCTGCTTTAATGTTAGCGATTTTAATAGGAGAAGACTCTAGTGCCGAGACATCATAATAGACATTACTAACAAGAGCAACTACTAACAAAAATGCTAGAGCCACAAACGAAGTTCGACGGATTCTATCTTTATTAAATACATTTTTAATTTTACTCATTATAGTCTCCAACTGTTTTGTTTTCTGGAGCGTATTGTATAGCTCTTAAATCTTTTCGGACCATGTATTTGCCCGACCTAATGTCTTCTGTATCCGAGCCAAATATAATTTTTCTTAGGTCAAATCGATCTTCGTCGCGATCCTCTTCATTTCTGTGCGCCGATATATCGCTTAGAAGGGATGAATTATAGCCCTCTAGAGAAGAAATTGTGCCAACATCCGCACCTTTATAGGCAACATTAGTAACGAGCTCATACCTTTTTATGATACCCTCATATATTGGTATCATCTTCTCCATTTTCATCTTTGCATTTTCAAAGTACGAAACCGTATCCTCACGATATTGGACCGCCTCATATTTCGAAATCGTCTCATAAATGCCCTTATAGACATCCAGCTCTTCATTCATAGTTTTTACAATTCTTTCGGATTTGGTCTGATTAGAATCGCTCACGAACAGCGGATTGGCAACGCTCTTTTGAATCATTTGTTCTAATTGCCTAACAGTTTCGATATTCTCATTTGTCAACGTCTCCGCAATAGTTTCCGCAGTCATGCCGTCTGGATATGGTCGATTAAGGAGTGGCAAGAGGAATACTACGAAACATGCGACTAGTGCGCCGACTAGTAGAACTATGCCGCCAATAATAAATGGCTTCTTGTTAATTTGGCGCGGTTGGCGTTGAATCTGGGAGGTGGTGTTTTCAACCGCGGCTTGGCGGAAGAACTCAGGGTTGTTTGGGTTATTGGCGATATTACTCGCGGCGGCAAGTTCGGCGTTGGCCTGCATTTGCGCTGCGTTAGACTTCGTGGCCGATTCTCGGGAGCGACGTCCAAAGAATTTTGCACTGCTATTTTTATTGCTTGAGTCGAAAGCGACTGCGCCGCCATCTTCTCCACCGCTTACGATTGCGGCTGGCTGATCGTAATTATCGTCAGCACCAAAAGTGCCCGTGCCATTGTTGACAGGGTCTGGCCCAAAAGGCTTTCCAGAATTTTCACCACCGTACATAACACAATTTTAGCATAAACTTTTTATACAATACAATAATTTTTAAGCAACAAAAAGACGACCACCCGGAGGCAGTCGTCTTTTTATATGTTTCCCGTCTTGCTTTCGAGCTTCGGGAAGCTCTATACTAGGCGGTCAACTTTATTGTTTGCGGCTTGCAATGTAGTAACCAGCAGCAGTAGCAACGCTAGCCATGCCGATTACGCCAGTCAAGATGTCAGCTGCACCAGTCTTTGGTAATTCTGGGGTCGGTTCTGGTTCTTGGCAATTCTTGCCATTAACCTTAACGTTTGCAGTATCTTTCTTGTTGGTCTTTGCGTCACCATTGTATTGGCCTTCAGCGACGTTAGTGAGAGTTACATCGTCACAGCTGTCTGCGAGAGCGCTATTAACGGTAGCGTAGAAGTAAATCGTAGCTTCGGTGCCCTTAGCGTAGTCGCCAATATTGACGCCACTCTTGGAGAAGAGTGCGGAGTCGCTGAGAGTCTTGCCGTCAGTGTTAGCGCTGTTGTAGAGCTTGACAGTGCCCTTAACGACGGTCATGTTGGTTGGGAGAGTATCACGAATCACTACGTTCTTGAGGGTAGTGTTACCAGTGTTCTTGAACTGGATGCGATAGCGAACTTTGTCGCCGGCCTTAGCAGTGACAGTTTCGGACCATTCCTTACCACCATCAAGCTGGACCATTTTATCAAGCTTGAAGCTTGGTTTTTCTTCTTCACAAGTCTTGCCGTTAACCTTAACTACAGCAGTATCGGTCTTAGCAGTCTTGTCATCGTTGTTGTATTTACCCTTAGCAGTGTTAGTGAGGGTGCTGTCTTCACAGCTGTCGTTGAGCTTGCTATCAACCTTCACATTGAAGATCAAAGTTGCAGTTTTACCAGCAGCAACGCTACCGATATTGAGACCACTCTTGGTAATAACGCCGTCAGCGGCTTTCTTACCATCAAGCGTGGTGCTACCAGAAACATAAGTCATGTTAGCAGGAAGCGTATCAACGATCACAACATTCTTGAGAGTAGTGTTACCGGTGTTCGTAAAGCGAATGCGGTAATTTACAGTGTTACCACCCTTGGCAGTAACAGTTTCGTGCCATTCGGTTTCGCTAGAAAGTTTAACCATCTTATCGATCTTGAAACCATCGACACAAGTCTTGCCGTCAACGAGGACGTCAGCCTTGTCTTCTTTGGTGCCAGTCGTACCACCGTTGGCTTGAGCAACGTTGCGGAGAAGCGTGTTGCTACATTTGTCGCTGAGACCCTTATCAACAGTAGCGTTGAAGTAGAGCCAAGCGCCTGCGCCAGCAGCGTAATCACCGATGTTGATACCCTTATCGGTTACGATGTTGTCGCTGAGGGCGACACCCTTTGGATGAGCAGTATTAACAATCGTGGTAGAACCCTTAACATAGGTCAAACCAGTTGGCAAAATATCACGGATAACAACGTTTTGGAGAGTGGTGTTACCAGTGTTCTTGAAGTGAATGCGATAACGAACGGTGTCGCCAGATTTTGCTTTAACTTCTTCGCTCCAGGTGTCCGAGCCAAGAATTTTCACTTCTTTGGAGATTTCAATATTTGGTTTAGCAGCAAATTGTGCTTTAACGTGGAAAGTTACATAACCAGAATATTGGCTACAACCAGGAATGTTACCATCCATCTTGTCATAACCAAGGAGATGACCCTTGGAGGTGAAAAGATCATTGCTATCATTCAAGCCATCAAGGCTGAAAGTGCGGAGTTTACCATCCTTAGTGTTGTAATATTTAGCAGAACCATCGACATAGGCGAGGTTGAAGCTTTCACCGTTTTTAGAAACGAACTTAGTTTCATCCCAAACGGTGGTTGGGTTAGCGTTAGAAGAGCTAATTTTACCACTTACAGTGATTTCCTTAGCAGTAGTGGTTGGAAGAATGACAAAAGCTTTGACATCCTTAGCAACCAAGTTGAGGTTGGAAGCGGCGTTGTTGTGTACATACATACGAACAACATATTCTTTACCGTTTTCAACTTCGGTCTTATCCGACCAGTAGTTGCTAGAAGCACTACCAGTGTATGGAGAAGCGCTTACGAAATAGCGCTCGTCGCCGACTTCCTTATTATTGTCGGTGATGGAGTTAAACACAACATGGTCAGCAGGCTTAGCCATCGTGTAAGTAGTACGAGATGGACCCCATGCATAGGCCATGAGTGCACCAGCACCAGCAAGAGCAGCAACGGCTGCAATGCCAATACTAGCTTTCATGATTTTCTTCATAGAGTTTAATTCCTTTCTTGAAAAATAATTATTTTCTTAGGAATGTTTGTTTGATTTTACTCTCTCAAAGCCGCATTGTTAATTAGGTTTTCCAAATCGGATCGTTACTGAGTATAAAAGGATGATTGGGAGAGGGGCGGTTCAGGCCCCTCTCCCGAAGGTGCGACCCTTGCGGGTTGATGGTACCGGTCTTAAGCCGGCAGAAGAAGAAGGCGGGTTTATTCGACGTCAGATTCGTCGAGATCGCCCTGGTTCACCCCATCATCCTTGACGGGTTCTTCCACGGTGTCGTGGCTATGCTGCTGCTGGACCTCACCGAGATCGGTGTGATCCTGACCGTCGCCGGCCACAACAGTATAATCTTGACCGCCATGATTTTCCGTGGTCCCGTTATCCTGGTCCACAATGCGGCTACCAGACTGAGTGCCGGTAGAGGCGTCGGGCTGACCATCAGAGGTCTTGCCAGGCTCGCGAGGCTGCTCGGTAGGAGCTGCCGGTGGAGTGTAGCTAGACGGACTCTGAGGCTCGTCGGTAAGATCAGTGATTGGGTCATGGTTCTGACCGCCACCAAAATCTTCCTTGCCAGGAGTATCGTCGGGAATTTGGGCCTGAGGGCCAGCGTCGGGGTCTTTCGGCTCCAACTCGGGTTCATCAGGCGGTTCAGGGTTGTCGGGGATTGGAGGCTTATCCGGAGTCGGCCAATACTCGTCCGTGTCTACCGGCTGGTATCCACATTCAAGACGGTATCTTACGATACCAGGCTTACCCAGATTAAACTGGACGAAATGTCCACCGCTGTTATGGCTGTTACGCACGATAACCGCAGGCTTATTCCCTTCCAGTCCGTTGTGCCACTGATACATAGAGCTCGTGTAGGTATTGATTTCCTGGATGGTAATCTCACCACTCGTAAGCCTTTCCGTAATCAGCTTAACGGCACGCTCCCAATAAGCGTGATCCTTAAGGAAGTGCAGATGCGCTGCGTCGGCCCTCTGGCCAATCACCACGCCCTGCTCGTCCGTCAGAATCTTCTCATCGAAAGCCAGTCTCTCGTCCATATCCAATGCGATTGCTGCGCACAACGCAGGGTCGACCTTGATGCTCTCGAAGAAATCACCAGTGCCTTCCTTAGTTGCGATATAAGACACTACTTCTGCAGCTTTACCATTCGCTACCGCTTCGGTGGCCGGCTTGTAACGGTCGGGACCAAAGTTGTAGTTATTAGTATCGATGCCGTCGTCCTGGACGTCATCGTTGAAGTAGTGAATCTCGATGCCCTCGATTGCATGAGCCGCTGACTCGAATACGCCCCTGATAGCAGGAACGGCCAAGCAAGCGACCAAGAACAATGCAAGGACGGAGAGGATTGCACCCCTCCTTACATGCTTATTAGTCATGCTTGTTCACCTTCCTTTCTGGGATAAAATTAGCGGCGCCTCCCGAAGAACGAGAGGATGGACGCCGCGATGAAAAATGCGGCGCACACCGCTAACACCACCAGAAGGGCGATGTAGGGGATGAAGGGCTCCTGGCCGATAACGTTTCCGCTGGCGTCCAGAACATTCTTCAGAATGTAGCCCTTGCTGGCAACCCAAGTGCCCCAGCCTGCGAGCGCCGCAATGATGATGCTGACAAAGATCTGCCAGCCTGCCAGACGTCCGCCCAGCTGATCCACGATGTAGTCCGTGTTCTCGTCGCTGTGGCGGCGGGTCTTCGCGTGCTCATCGGAGACGTGCTGAGTAACGGTGTCAGCAGTTTTGCGGCCCGTCTTGACGACGGTCTCGCGGGTAGTGTTGTGCTCAGAGGTAGCGTGATCCGCCACACGGCGGCCAGTCTTGACGACGGCCTCGCGGGTAGTGTTGCCATCCTGAGTCACGTGATCGGCCACCTTGCGGCCGGTCTTAACGACAACCTCATCGGTTTCGTAAATGAGAGATTCGAACTTAGCCATGATTCTCACCTTTTCCCTTGGGTAAGGGTCCTTTCTTAATTAATTTCCGCTTGCGCGGATGGTTGATATGCCGCCACCTTCGAATGGTGGCTACCGCTCGTTCTATCTGCCGTTACCGACAGTTAAACACCCCATTACCCGGGGGTGAGATATCGGGTTTGAACCTTCTTCTTCTTACTGCGCTGTTATACGCAGTAATGATCCGATTTGTTAACTTTGCGCCTCTTGCTAAGCCTTTTCGCAGTCCTTGCAATTAGCTGGGCTTATTATATCAAACATTTTGATTTTTGTCAATAGCATTATGTAAGAATTTACCATTAGCGCAAAATATTATATACTTAAGCATTTTGAACAGAGGTGTCTTAAGTGTTATAATGGGGTTATGGCACTTGGTAGTAAGATAATTAAACGTATTACTAATGTAAAGAGTGCGGGCGATGCAGCCCATACGTCTGGTTATGCGCGCGCGCAAAGTGGCAATAGTATCGGCGCAGCAAGTACGCAGAGCTTTGCCGAACGTCGGGCGATTGAACAAAATCGCACTACAATTCAGGGGTATGATATGTCGATGGTGGCGCTTAGTGGGAATGTTGGGCCAAAATCGATGTCCGAGGAAGAAAAATACGCCGACGAAATGGCACGCCGCGCTAAAGAGGCCGCTAAGCGGGGGATGACTCTGCAGGAATTTAATTCGAATCTTGAACAAGGCGGTTTGCGCAAATATGACACGCGTACTAGGGGTGGAATTTCGGGTGCACAAGAGGTGTCAAAAACACGCGGTTTTGGGCGCATGAGCGCCGCCGAGATGCGCGAAAGTCGCCAAATGGCCGCTGCGCACCGCCAAGCACAGCAAGAACGCTTCAGTGGTGGTGTAAAAACCTACCAGGGCGGTCCGAAGCCTTTTACCGGAGGCACAGGGATACGGCCAAGGTCTGGTCGTTAGGATTATTAATTCGATCAAAAAGATTGCCGGAAAAATCGGCAATTTTTTTGTGCTGGCTGCGGTCTGCCTCGAGAATAAGGTAGCCGTGAGCCTTAAGATGGGCTGGCGCTTGCGCAATAAGCTGTTTTATTAGAGCAAGGCCGCCATCGTCGGCATAAAGCGCATTTTGCGGCTCAAAAGCGAGCTCACGGCTAAGCCAATCCCAACTCGCGTCAACATAAGGGAGGTTTGCGACGATTAAATCGTATTGGCCGGCGATATTCTCAAGAAGGTTAGATTGGAAAAAGTTCACATCGGCGCCGAGGTTTTCGGCGTTTTGACGAGCAGCCGCGAGAGCTTTTAGGGAGATATCTATAGCGTCAATCTGAGAATTTGGCAATTCGAGCGCCAAAGTGACAGCGATGCAGCCACTTCCCGTCCCGACATCGAGGATTTTATGTGGTTTGAGGCTTTTTATCACCTCTATTAGCGCTTCAGTTTCGGGGCGCGGGACGAGCGTATCGCGTGTAACGGTAAAAATGCGGCCATAAAACTCTTTATGGCCAAGAATATAAGCGAGCGGCTCGCCAAGAGAACGGCGACTGGCGGCCGCGTTGGCCTGCTCGACTTCGGCGGTAGAAAGATTATATTCTGGGTGCGCATGTAAAAAAGTGCGGTCTTTGCCAAGAATGCGGGCGAGAATTAGCTCGGCGTCGAGGCGATTAACGGGGGTGGAACTAAGCCAGGAGCTCGCGTTCATGGGCTTGGAGCGCCTCGATAATGTCTTCAATGTCGCCGTTCATGGCGGCGGTGATGTTGCTGCGGTTATAGTGGATGCGGTGGTCGGTAATGCGGTCTTGTGGAAAATTGTAGGTGCGGATTTTTTCGCTACGATCCCCGGTACCGATAAGAGATTTGCGGGCATCGGAAGCGTTGGCGCGATCTTCAGCGATTTTACGCTCGAGGAGGCGGCTACGGAGAACTGTCATGGCCTTGATGCGGTTTTGCTGCTGAGAGCGCTCATCTTGCATGGCCACAACAATACCGGTAGGCAAATGAGTGATACGCACAGCGGAGTCGGTAGTGTTCACGCCCTGACCGCCGTGACCGCCAGAACGATAGATATCAATGCGGAGATCCTCAGGATTAATTTCGAGATCCTGCTCTTCGGCCTCTGGGAGGACAGCGACAGTAGCGGTACTGGTGTGGATGCGGCCTTGAGATTCGGTAACTGGGATGCGCTGGACGCGATGGACGCCACCTTCGAATTTGAGCTTGCCGTAAGGCTGGTCACCGGAGACGCGGAAAATGACCTCTTTGTAGCCGCCGGCATCGTTAATAGATTCAGATTGGAGTTCGGTTTTGAGACCGTGCGTTTCGGCGTAACGGAGATACATGCGATAGAGGTCGCCAGCAAAGAGACTGGCCTCGTCGCCACCAGCGCCGGCGCGGATTTCGATAATGGCTGGCTTGTCGTCGTTGGGGTCGCGCGGAATCAGCATTTCGGCCAATTTTGCCTCTGTTTCGATAAGTTCCGCCTCGAGGTCTGGTTTCATAATGGCCAGTTCGGGGTCAGAATCGGCCTCTTTAATGTCATTTTGGAGCTGTGCGCGCTTTTTGCCGAGCGCAATGAGCTCGTCGAGCTCTTGAAGGCGGCGGTTTTTGGCCGCAAAATTCGGGTCAGCGTAAGCATTTGGCTGGCTTAAAAAATCGGTAATATCTTGGCGCTCTTGGGTAAGCGCATCTAGGTCAACATTTAGAATCATCTCTATTATTATAACATTCAATTGGGATATTCGCCAGTAGTGGTAAAATAAGAGCATAAGCGAGATAAATATGGACGAAAATTCTGCAGAAATAAAGATTGACCACCATAATGGGCCGGATTCAGAGGTGGAAAAGCGCCTCGAGGAAGAAAGTATGGCCGCGATGCCGCCAAGTGAGCCGGATACTGACGGCGAAGAGGTTACTATTTCGACTAAAACGGCCGATTTAGAGGTAGAAGCCACTGAACCAGCTACGCCAGCCGAAGCGGAAGAGCTAAAAGAAGAACCGAAGCCGGAAATAGAGGAAAAACCAGCAAAAACTGAGGTTGATGGCACGAAAAAGACTGATACTCTAATAGTGGTCGTGGTAGTTGTATTATTCTTGCTAGTTTTGAGTGTAATTGGCGCAGTACTGGCAGCACGCTATTTTGGCCAGTAAATTGCGTTTTGGCGTTTTTAGGGGTAAAATATAGCTACGGGCCTTTAGCTCAGCTGGCTAGAGCGTACGATTCACATTCGTAAGGTCACTGGTTCGAGCCCAGTAAGGCCCACCACGGTTAGCTTATTCTAACCCACCCATAATTTGTGCATTTTGTCAAAATGTAACAGGGGTGGATTTTTTATTTCGCGCAAAAATCTGAAAGTTTTGATTAAAGTTGGGCAATTTAGAGGTAAATCGCGTTATTCAAACCCTTAGTTTTTTGAGCCTTTTATGACTCTGTGTCGTAGAAACCATCCAACTCGTAAGTAGTAACAGGATAGATATAAAGTTGGTATTTTTTAACTAGGCGAACAAGCTCGTCGCCATCGATTAAAGTAATCGGCGTGCCGGCACGAGCTGCCTCGCGGGCCGCTGGGGTATAACGTGAGTTTGTTATAAATATGCCGTAATCAGCCTGAAATTTATTCATCGCACCAAGGAATTGATCAATTTCAACAGAGCCAACATTTCCCTGCCAACGTTTACATTGGATTACTACACGCGAGGTACGAAAATCGTCTGTGCGACAATAACCGTAACCGTCGATGCCGCCGTCGTTACTGATTTGAGTTCCCACCTCAGTGAATTCAACGCCCATTTTCTTCAAAAGTAGGCGCGAGAATAATTCGAATTTTGCTGGGGACATCTCGCTGATTGATTTCAGCAACTTTTGCTTGAAGTCTTCTTGGTATTTATCCGCAATATTTACTTCGTCATCTCCATCTTCTTCGTTTTTATTCTTACTCCTCTTTGGGTTATTATGCCAATAGGCTTCGCTTACATCGTAAACATCGCGAGTAATATCGAATTCGTTAATATTCACATTAATACCTTTTTCGGTTAGTTGGACACTCGGATTACCGCGTGAATATGTTAAGTAATTAGATATTTGAAGATTTTTTAACGCAAAGTTGAATTTATATGCGAACGGATGCCATTCAGAGTTTGTCTTTTTACTAACACGGACTTCATTCGCGTATTGCGCAATTTCTTCATCTGAGTCCAAAATACGCTCTCTTATTTCGGAACGCTCGGCTTGACCGCCGAGTTCCTGAAGATTTTTTAGGACCAAAGTTGCTATATATTTTTCTTTATCGAGATTATTTAGTTCGGCGAACGACATGACTACTCCATTTCCTTTACTTTCGTCTCAATGAAATCAATTTCATTTTGAGCTAGGCTATATTTCTTGTATAGTTGCTGATCTATTTCCGCGACGCTTTTATTCCAGTCAATGTCCGACGCTCCGGTAAAATCCTGCATTGGAACGAATTGAAAAGCGTCGCGATAATTGAATACGGCAATTTTCTTGACACCAACCATTGCGCGGAAAAATTTCGTTTTTATGTATTTTAGACAAGCCTCAGCCTCCCCCTTAGTTTTATAAGAACCCACTTGTAAGAATGTGTCTGTACATATCAGCACCGGCGTGCCCAGCACCGGCGTACTAAACACTTCACCGAATGCGCCACTTCCATTTGCTCGTGGGACTAGCACCTTCCAGCTTTTGGCTTTTTTGAGATAACGCGACTTGAGCGCATCATGTGGTATATAGCGCGTTACTCGCTTATTTTTTATCAAACCTAGCACTTCCCAGTCATCTTCCTCTACGCGTTTTTCGCTAATTCGTTCAACTCCTTCATTGTTTTTTGTAAATAGGTCGGAAATAAAGCCAAAGGGGTTCCGGGGAGAGACAATCGACCTTACCGAATCATCGGCGTAGTCTATTTTATTTACAATGGAATCAAGTTCTGGAAAACGAATAATGATGTCGTCATTAATTTTATTATTGAACGATCGCATGCTTTCACGAGATTCGCCATTTTCATAAAGTACGTATTTTAATTTCTCATCATTATAGAATTGATCCATTACGAAGTAACAAACGCCGCCTTTAATATCTACGCCGCTAAAAACATCCTGCGAGTTTGGGTAATCATAGAACGAGCGGATATTATTCTTTGATTTCATTAACTGACAAAATCCGGTCAATTCATTGTATGGCCCCGTCTCTCCACCCATCCAGCGCGCTGGCATAATTATCGATAAGTATTGCGGCTCTAGTTTAATAGCAGTCTTTACAAACTCCTGATAGATACTTCGTGACATTTTATTACCAGAAGTAGATGACTGATACGGCGGATTGCCAATGATAACATCAAATTTCATATTTTCCTCCCAGCATTTGCTGATATGTTCATTTACCTTTTCAAGATTTATCTCGTTATTCTCCGATTGTGGATTGAAATTTAAGAAATGATTTTCTAGAATACGGCGCTCTTTTTGGTCATATTCTTCCCGTTTGAATCTCGTAAATCCGATGACCGTATTAATCGACGCTTTACGTAATATCTGGTTTGGCGACCATGCGTAGATTTGATTTGTAAGAATATGCATTACGCAGTCATGGTCGGAAGCGAATCTTGGACGCAGATTCTTATATAACCGCTTCACCACACCGGCCATATAAAGACCGCTCTTGGAGTACGGATCAAGGAACTTGCGTTTTTCAGACTTAAAGATGTTCGGGTTTTGCTCTTCGAGCGCATCGAGCATCTTATTAACAACGAATTTTGGAGTGAATACCTGGTTATTCCGCTGCATAGGAATGTAATTGAAAATGTCCTTGTCTTCATCGTTGACGAAGTAGTCCGATAGTTCTTTTTCACGATTCATAAATTCGCGAATTGCAACAGTACAGTTATCTTCATTAAAGAAGTTGTTTTGGCGTAAAATTCGAAATTCATCTTTGGTAATATCCGTTAATTCAAAGAAATCATCATCGGATATCTTCTTTTCAAGATCATCAAAAGTCATATCTAACGAGCCGAATGCATGCAAGATCATCGGAATGCAACGAGCAAAACCGCGTAATTTGTCACGATAAGCATCTTCCTCTTTTTTACGCTCATCTTTTTTAGTCTTCTTGGCGTCTTCGCGAGCCTCTTTGGCTGCAAGTTTAGCCAAATCAATTTTCTCCGGCTCCATTCCCATGGTTATGTAATCAGGGATTTCCGTTTCGCTAACAGCAGACTCAATAATTGCCGCTTGTTCCTCTTCGGTAAATTGAGCTTCCGAATATAGCTTCTTACCAAGAACATTATGGGACGAGTTAATAATTGTCTCCGGATCAATGACCGGCTCGCCCTCTTCGTCAATTTCGACTTGCGCTTCGGGGACTTCGGACGGAGCCTTCTCGAGCTTTTGCTTCTTTACGGCTGTCAATTTGTCCAGAATACTACGAACTTGGGGTGAGGCATGGAAAATATTGCTGACGTTAAATAACTTATTCGACGTAACGAATCCGCCATCGACAATCTCCTTCGCAATGAGTTTGCGCGGAAGTTCGACAACGTCATTTGCATCGAGTTGGCGAAGCTTACCATAATTGTCCATAGAGACCACAGGCAAGAAATTAAGCAATTCGCGGATTGCAGCCTTGCCCGTTACTGTGCGAGCAACAGAAGTGGCGCATAGCTCCGTCGCATATTGGCTAATTGTAGTTAAAATGCGATCAGGCATAAAGTCAAAAACGAAACAATCTTCTTTCGTGTATTTTCTGCCATTTCTTTCATATTCCCAAGCATTTTGCGCACGAAAAGCCGCTTGCAGATACCTAGTGGCACTAGTTCTAGCAATACTACCGTCACCCCCAGAGCCATACAGCATCAAAACTGCAGTCCATGGCTTAACCGTAATTCCAGTGGTTAGCTTTCCGCATGACAATGTTATGGTTTTTGTATTCCATGGCTCGTCCGTCATTGCGCGGCGTAAGTCATCAAGTTCGTCTTTGCCACCAAATTCATCATCGCCGTCACTTGCCGCTAAAACAACTTGATAATTATCGCCATCGGATCCAAAAACGGGGTGTTCGTTTAATAGTTGTTTCAATCGTCTACATGCCTTAACGCCCGGTAGAATCCAGAATGTGTGCCGTAAATTATTGCGTTTCTCTTCAGTGTCAAACGGCAACTCTATGGCTCGTGTAATTCTACGATTATGCTCGCGGTCATAACCAGATATCATATCAAGCCAGTTGACGACATAATCTTCGTACAAGAAATGATCTCCGGAAGTTTTAAAGAATTCCGACAAGTCGAAACAGGCTTCTTCTTCCTTTGCAATATCCTGCATCAAGGTGCTTAACTGGTACGCGAAGATATTCATCTGCGGAAGGGCTTCGTATGGGTTCACACCCTTCGAGTAGTCCCATTCCTTTTTTGCTTTTTGCTCATCAGAATATGACCAGCTATATATTTGATCTTGATTAAAATCGCCATCAGCTATAGCACGGAACGGAGTGCCAGATAGGTGTAATGTGAAGTCTACATTTAGACTCTTGAGAACATTTTTAGTCTTGGTCGTCTTTACGCCCTCATGGCTTTCGTCAATTATCAATAAGTCCCATTTTTGACCGACATCAAAAATCCATTGATTCTTTTCTTTGAAGTCGTCCACTTCTCCGTCTTTGCCTTTAATGTCTTGTAACGAAATAAAGAATATTAATGGCCTTCGTAATGCGTCTGAGGATTTTAGCAGATCTTCGCGCGTCATTAACTTGCGAATTAGATTTCCCTGACCATCGCGAATATCCCGCGCTTTCGAGGCAGCAAAAATCCATTTGCCAGGATTACGTGGCTCAATATGGTCAAAAAAGTCATTCGCCCAAGAATCAGCGATCCCCGGACGGTTTGTTACTATCAAAATTCTTTGAGCATTTATTTGTTCTGCAAATAGGTAAGAGGTTAGCGTTTTACCAAAACGAGGTTTGGCATTCCAAAGGAATTTTCTATCAGGAAAAGTAGCGCGATTGCTCCAGTAATTGTAAGTCTGCTCGATTGCATCTGCTTGCTCTTTACGCGGAATAATTCCACTACCTTCCTTGCGATAGTTCAGAAACTCTTCGCGGCAATTAACGCGATTGTCTATGATTTTTTCAATAAAATCTTGATCACATTGAAACCACTCAGAATCGCGACCAGAATCCGTATTCTTTTTCTCGCATTTTACGCCAGCATGTTTGAGCGCTTTATGTATTTCATAATCACGAAAAGGCTGACCATAAATATCTACCGCCGCTCGTTTGTATAGAACTTCAAAAGGAATATTGGCTGCTGTATTTTGATTTGATGTACGGTCAGATTCAAATGTTGTTTCATCGCCAACCTTTAGCCACCCCTCATGTGCCGGATAGTTGATATGCTTGTATATGTAGATTACTTTTTCTCGAACTGATTTCATTTTCGCCCTTCCCTAAAATAAAGTTGCCTGTTTAGCCGATTTTGGCTTTGGTTTAGGTTTGGGCTTGTCGGGAATTTTGATTGGCGGATGCAGTAATTCTTCGGATGTTTTAGCGAGATTTTCAATGTCAGTTTGTTTGGTGTCTTCGCGGAGTCTTTCAATGTCGGCAAAGTTCCATTTTTCGAGCTCGAAACCACCATTGCCGTCTGGAATCCAATTAATCAAGTCAATCTTTTTGCGCCCAGTTAATAAATTGCCGTAGCAGATATTTGCTTTCAGAATCGCGTCCATCGCCATTAGAAATGAGGCGGAGTTTTTCTTGCCCTTGAAGTGCGCATTGACGATGTTTTTCATGCGATCGCGCGCTTCTTCAAGGTTGTCGCGCGCGATATCTACGCCATAAATATTACTGAGCGAAATAAGGACTTTATACTCATCCTTGCCAGCTTTTTTGAGCTTACGATTTAAGATTTCAGCCAGAAAATTGCCATTACCGCAGCCAGGCTCGAAAACCTTCTTATCGATTTCCGAGATAGTTGGCTCACATAAGTCGCACATGGCCTTAACTTCGCGTGGTTGCGTAAAGACTTCGCCAGCATCGCGCACGCGCTCACGGGATTTAATGCCCTGAGCTTTGGCAGATTTTGTTTTAGATTGGACTCGTGCTTTTTTCTTAGATGGTTTTTCCGTATCCTTTGACATAGCGACCCCGCGGGTCGGTTCAAAAGATATGGAGAAACCACCTCACCATAAAACAAAAAGCGACCCTGTCGAGTCGCTACAACTTTAACAATCCGAGTCTCTCCAAATAAAAGAAAAACCTAGACTGCGGCAGGGCCGCTTTCCGTCTTTTATTCGGAGAGCCTACGAAATTGTTAGACTCTATTTGATTGTAATGTTGTAGCAATTTGATTATATCATGCAAACAGATGATGCTCGCCGAAATCGCCGCAACAAAAAGCCGGCACTGGGCCGGCTTTTTGCTAGACGATGTACTTATGGGTAGCTTCGCTCTCGATTTCAGAAAAACCCTTACCGTCGAAACACTCCAATGATAAAGCCTCCTCTGGAGTACTAGCGAAGGCTATAATTTCTCCGCCGCCAGTTTTGAAACCGTCGGAATATTTCCAAATATTGTAGCCGTTTTTATCGTAATTCGGCTCAAAACGATAGCTAACGTCATCGTAGATAAACTCGATTTCTCGATTGATACTAAGCGCTTCGAGGTAGTCACCCATAGGATCCTGCTTGTCATCTTGTGGATTCATGCTTATTCCTTAATTAACGGTTCGCCGTAATCATGAATAATCATCTTGAAATTCTTGTGCCATTTTTCTTCAGCCTCGTACAGCAAATCGATAAGCTTGCGCTCGTTGATTTTCTCACAGAGATCATCGATTATCTCAGTAATATTCTCAAGGTCCTCCATAAGTGCATGATTACTGATGAAATCGTACGTAGCCTCTTTATTCTGTGTTAGGATTTTTACTTCTTTTTTCCAGATTTTCTCCAAGGCTTCGCTATCTTCAGGTATCACATCTAAACGCTCTTTTTTTAGCTCATTCAACTGAAGGCTAATTTCGTGACCATTTAACATATTATTCTCCTTACTCCGGCTGATTGTAATCCGGGAATATTGTCTTAATTTTACCATTTTCAACGATAATGCCCACATTAACGCCTTTGTAGGTGCCTTTTATCGTTGCATTGCCTTTGGCATTTCTAGCTTCCTCCGTATTGGCTAGCTCCTTTCCGGCGGCTTTAATATCTGCCTCTGTCCAATCTTTTGGAAACCAAGCCTGTTTATCGCCAGATCGTTTATATTTCTCACGATGACTGGGGATATTTCCAACACGCACGCCATTAGAGTATTCTTTGACAATATTGTACTCAATTCCTTCTTCTTCAAGTTTTTCAATATTGTCCTGACCATGGCCGCCACTTTTCATGCGACCTTCAAGACATCCAACTTGTACTCTAGTTCGCCAAGTCTAGTAATTAGCTCCTCAAGCTCTTTTGGAATATACCTTACCGGCATACCTCCTCTCCCGCCGCGAATTTGCGACACGAATCGGTTATAGAGAGTCTTATTTTCGGCTTTTAATACTTTTTTAACCCGATCAAGCCACGTAGTTTCTAGTATTTCTATTCTTTCTCTACAATTGCTCAAGATAGGAGAGGCTCTATCCATTGCTTTGGCTTTTTCTTCTTCTGACGCCTCTACCGGAACCATCTCTCCTTTCTTCATGACCGCAATAATAGGAAATATTTTCTCTGCGCGTTTTAACCCCTTATTTATCTGTTCGTATTCTTCTCTTCCAGAACGATATAAGCTAGTTATTAGTTGTTTATTTTGCATCACCACCTCCTTTTTTGATACCTTTATTATACCAAAATTATTTGACAATATTAGAAAATGATGTTATTGCTTATGCTTATTCTGCGGATAATCCCACCTTGTGCGCATTTTTACGCCGGCGGCCTTCAACCTACGACTGACGGCATTGTCGGACATATCATATTTCTCGGCAATTTGTTTGGTGGTCCAACCCGATTCATAGAGCCGAGTAGCCTCATCTAAGTTTATCTTCTCGATGGTGACGCTTACGCCCGCATCTTTAAGGATCTTGCTTACCGTATTGCGATGACAGCCGAATGATTTGGCGATAGTATAGGTATTTACTCCTTCAAGATAAAGGCGAACAACTTCCTTGCGGCCTTTTTCAGATAATATTATTTGTCTTTGTCTATAGCGTTTTACTTCTACCTCGCCACGCTCGTTTATGACTCTATCATCTGCATTCTTGCGTTTTTCGACTATCTCGGCCTCTTTTGGAAGTGATTTTTTAGCATTGACTATTCTCTGAAATGTGTTTGAATAAAGTCCAGCCAGTTCCACCATAAAGTTGTTAGTTGAACCCGCCATTTTGGCGGAGTTTTTATTTGGCTACGATTTCGCCATCCTCGAGGATCTTAGCGCTTGAGCCGTCCCACGACAAGATTTCATTAATCTTCTTAGTTCGCGCATCGCCCGAAAGCAAGTTTGTGAATTCATTTTTCTGCTGGCCGGGTAGGAAATAGAATTTAATGCCGCCTTCGGCAAGGAATTTAATCTGCAAAATTCCGGTATCTTCAGTATTGTCATTAAAAATAAAGTCGCCAAGATTATAGACGATTGGCTTGCCGCCGTTATAATCAATCCCCTGCAAAGTGTGCGCATGGCCGCCAATGATAATATCGGCGCCGGCATTAATGTAATCTTTGGCGGTAGTTTTCTGGACCTGCTCCAGCTTGTGCGACCATTCCGTACCCCAGTGGATGACCGCGATAACATAATCACTGTTGGCTTTGGCGGTCTTAATAGTGTCGATAAATTCCGCGGTGTCATAGCAGAGCAAAACGCCACCGGTAGTAGCCGTGGCGCCCGGAGTATCAATTCCCCACTTCTCAGCGCGCGTGGCGTTCACAAATGCGACGCGATAGCCGTTTGGTAAGGTCAAATAGTATGGCTTTTTAGCATCGGCAAGATTGCGGCCGGCGCCAACATAAGGCATATTGATTGCTTCGAAGCTTTCGAGCATGTCGTTAAACGCGGTTGGGCCAAAATCGTAAACATGATTGTTCGCAAGCGTCACAAGATCGACGCCCATGTCGCCATAAATCGACAGCCGTTCCGGTTTGGCGCGAAAAGTATAGTATTTACCTGGCGTTGGTGTGCCGCGATTACTAACCGTAAATTCGCTATTTGCGACCATAAAATCGCTCTCGCGCATAATTTTGAGGACTTCGTCGGACAGAATGCCATTCACGCCTTTGCCGCGACTATCGTAAACTGGCATGATGCGCCAGTTGTCCGCTAAAGAAATGTCGCCGACGATGCTGATTGTATAGTCGCTATCCGGTTTGATAGTATCGCTAATTTCGGCCAAGCCAACCTGAGTTTCGGAATGCGACGAGCGGGAAAAGCTTAATCCGGCGAACACAAGGAGCGCCACGACCACGACCGCCGCCGCGAGGCTCGCAATTCGGATACCTAATGAATGCCCTTTCTTCATTAATACAATTATAGCCCTATCGCATCCTAACGACGTCTGCGAATTAGCACTACCGAGGCACCAGCGAGCGCGACGCCGCCAATAGTCAGCAGTGCATAGATATTATCGCCAGTTTGAGGTGGGACCGCCACGACGTAACGATAGATTACTTCATGCTCATCTTCACCAAAAGCAAGATCTGGGCTTTCTCCCACTACAAGCACGTAGCCTGGGATTTCCGGTGGAATATGATTGCTAACATCGCCGACGTAGCCTTCCTCTTCATCTGGCTCCTCAATCGGTTCGCCATCTGGGCCAATATAAGAGAAACGAATGCGGCTCGGCGTAAGGACTGCAGTCTCTACATTATCATTAGCGGCATGGTTTTTGCCACTTAGCATGATGCTAGTATTGACAGAGCTGGCTAGAGTGTCACGTGCACCGGCGCCATCGTAAACGAGTTCTGGCGCAAAACTCAATTCGATTACTGCACCTTCCACATAGCTGCCATAACTACGAGTTTCCGTCCAAGTAATCGTCTTGTTCGTTGCGCTATAACTGCCGCCATCCAAATCTGAATTGGTTTCGACAATTGGGTATGGTAGTTTTTGTACGATTGTGATTGTGGCGTCGCCCATATAGTTGCTGAGTGTCGCTTTGTATGAAATATCATATAATATTGACGTCGTTTTGTCGGAGACGGAGTCTGGTGCGCTAATCGAAATATCCGAATCGAGAGAAACGGTCTTAAGTGTATAGACTATGTTATAGGTATAGCCATTATCTTTGATTTCATCAGCCTTAGTGTAACCAGTTTGGTCTGGCGCTGAGAAGGTATAGCTCAGCTTTTCGCCGCGGGAATTATATTTTGGTAAGTTTGCACTAAAGTTGCCATTTCCGCTCGTGGAGGCAGTAATAGCCTGCGTCGAGCCATCGCTTGCAGTGGCCGTAATAATGACGTTGGCCGGACGGAAGCCGAAAGCGTTGCCTTCGTCATTAAAAGTGACTTTACCAGAGTAAGCTTCGGTCGCGACATATTCGACAACACCAATATTATAGATGGCTTCGCTAGCGTTTTGGCTTGGCGATATTAATCCAATATAGGCGGTAGAATGCGCCGGGTTGGTGTCCGTACTTCCCTCGGCTTGATTGTCAGTCACGTAATTGTCCGACGTACTTGGCGTACCTTTTGGCGTAAAGAGATAAGTGGTGCCACTACCAGAGATTGGGTGCTTGTTTGTAACTGTAACGTAATAGCTATTTGCGCTAGTAGACAGTTCAATAAAGCTATATCTGCCATTAGCGTCCGTTTCCATAGACTGAACGAGGCGATTTGAGCTGGCGTCATACAAGTCTATCGTCCAGCCGGCCTCTTTTAGATCTGATTCATCGGAATCCTTCTTACCATTTTCGTTTGCGTCGACGAAAATTTGGCCAGTAATTTTACCATCGGCTAATTTTACTGAAACATAACTTCCCTTATACCAGCCAGCAAAAACATCGCCGGCGGAGTTAGTGAGCTGTTGGAAGTAAATTGGGCGCCAAGTGTCTAGTGCGGCATTGGAAGCATTTGATGCATCTATGACTCTCAGTTGGTAAATAAAATCGTATTCATCCGTTTCGCCTGGATTGTTGGCCGGAATATTCACGGCGGTGATCCTGATACAATTCACGTCTTTCCAATCGTTTTCAGTCCAGCCAGAAGTGTTTGTAGTGAATTTGGAAGCCTGATTATCGAGATCGGCGCCATTATCGGTTGGCGTGACACTCTTGCCGTAAGCAATCGTAAAATAGTCGCCAGAATTTGAGATGGCGCCAGTAAGGGCGGTTGAAAATTCGAAAGCATGGTTATCATAATTGAGCGAGTTCCAGTTCTGGTCCTTCTTTGGAATCGGAAAATAAATAGTGGTTGGACCTGGTACTTCTACGCCAGAGTTATTAATCATGGTGACCTTCATGTCAGCCAGAGAGCCCTCCGTGGAGCCAATAGTAATCGGGTTACTATTCTCAGCCCAAGTTAGCCAGTCACTAGAGCTGGTGTGTTTGCCGGAGTTTTCGACGCCGATGGAGGCCCAGCCGCGAATTTGGTAATAGTTTGTGGTGGCAGCTGAAACCATATTGTCGCCACCATCACCAATTCCAAATCGATTACCTACTAAGTCGCTTGAGGCCGATACAGAAGAAGCGTCTGGATCTTGGACAAAAATCATATCGCTGATATTGTGCGTCTGTCCAGGCGTCGTTAAGCTCGTCTCGATTGAATATGAAATCACGAGGTTGTAAGCGACTTCTTCGCCACTGTCGGAGATGGCGTGAGTAGATAAGCTTGCGCCGCCATTAGGCACATTGCGACCATCAATCTTATAGACGCGCGCGGTATCAGTATCTTCATAGGTAATTTGGCCAAATTGCGAAGTGATATCTCGATCGCCGCGGCCAGCGCCATTTGTAATCTTCAGATTTGAGATAGGGAGAAAATTACCAGCAGCATCTTTAACTTCTTGGCGGATATAAATGATAGGGTTGCGAACACCGGCGATGTGCGCCATATTAGTGCTTCCGTATGGACCTATAGTTATAGAGAAATTCATAGTTTCGCCCGCATTTACCTTTTGCGTCGCCATCGTACTCAAACTGAAATTCGTACGAGCGGCGTTCCGACTGATGATTTTAGCAATACCAGTCGTATTCGCAGGGTTATCAGTATCATATATTTCAACCGTGGTTGTACCGTCCGTGGTTTCATCCAAGCGTCGGCCTATAATGGCTAGTCCGATAGTACCGTCGTTTAAAGTCGACTGCCTAAGCTGGGTACCGGCTGGTATAACGCCAATTTCGTATTCTATTTCCGAGAAGTAATCGGCCTTTGCCGTGCCAATGTCTACATACGAAATTAGCCCCGATATGCCATATGCGCCGCAAGTTACGCCAACGTCTTTTGTGCCACTATTCCCGCCGACAGTTTTATATTTTATCTCTCCAATTGTTCCGTTCGGTACGCAAGGTAAGCGGAAATCCATAGCACCATATACTTCAGTATCTAAGTTGACGTGAATAGTTTTTCGATTGCTATCCCTCGCACTTTTGTTATTGACATATGTATAGCCTAAAATGCCAACCATGTCGTCACCTTCGCGAGTTGGGATAGTAGTAGTGACATCAGCGGCAGTTCCGGAGGATTGAAGATGGCTCGGATTTAATGTTTTAAACCCAACCGTTACGCCGTTATCCGTGTCTGGAAGTATAACATACGTAATTACCTGAGTATTGCTAAATGGTATTAATAAATCTTCACCGCTAGGCTGCCAAAAAACCGACTCACCATTGCCAGTTATCGTAAAGCTACTACCATCGGTTGCATCTTCTGGAACCAGCACAACATATGGCACATTAAGCACACCATTGGATGAGGCGGTAGCTGTCCATGTTATGGTGTAGTTTCCATTTTCTGCATCAGAAGAGTCGATAGAATACGTAGCCGCCGCATCACTTTTTAGAACGAGTCTAACATTACTATCACTGACATGATAATTAACTTTTATACTCTTCACTAAACGGGTTGTAGCATAGTAGCCATCAATATAACTCCCCCTCGCAAATTTCATATAATCACGGTTTTCCGAGAATTCATCACCGGCGGCGACATAGATAGTTGAAGTTGTGGTTGCGAACCTACCATTAGCCGGATAACCTTGCGGAATATTTACATCTACACTAGCGACTTCTTTAGTATCTCCAATTTGTAATTCAGCTTTTATAGCATCCGCTATATAGCCTACTGCAACCATTTTGTCTGCTCGTACCTTTACGTTGATGGCTAGTGCAATTGCATTGTCGGAAATATGATATACCTTAGTCCCAGAGTTATTGAAGCGATAGCCTAATACTGCTTCTTGGCCAACTGGAATTGTTTCAATATTATCAATTTGAGTCAGTAAATTCTCATCATTAGAGGCGTCGTCTACCCAAAGCATACCAACCGGGAGCGAAATCGATACCTTTTTCTCGGTTACATTGGCTGGCAAATCGACAATCTTAATCTTTACATCATAAAGTTTTGTCTCGGCACTATTGACATCGGCCTTCGAATAGCTCATTTCCGCCACCGCATCATTGATGCCTGGCGAGAAGTCGACTGTACCATTATCGTCAGTTATGGTAGCCGTCATATAGACAGCTTCGGCGCGCGTAGATAACGGATTAATAAAACGCGTATAACAAAAAGTCGCCAAAATAATGGCGCCGATTAGGCCGATGAGAATTATTTTATTTTTCTTATTTATTTTTCTGCGAATTGATTTCATATTCCCCCCAGGAATTATGGTTGATGATCAACTCGCACATTCCACTTATGGTTTATAATAGCACATAAAATCAACTCTGTAAATAGCGCACTGAAACTTGTATAATAAATGAGATAGGAAGTGGGATGCTTGGACAATTTCTAATAGTACTATTTGTGTCGATGTTGCCGCTGGTGGAATTGCGCGGAGCGATTCCGATTGCGGCGGGTTTTGGTTTGCCGGAAATTCCAGCGCTGCTTATTGCGATAATCGGCAATCTGATTCCGATGCCGTTGGTTTTTATCTTTGCGCAAAGCTTTTTGGAATGGGGGTCGCAGCGCAAATATTTGCATAAATTTTGCAAATGGCTAACGCAAAAAGGCCACCGCGCCGGCAAGAAACTGCAAGACAGAAACAGCGCGAGCGTTTACTTTGCGCTGATGCTATTTGTGGGGATTCCAATTCCCGGCACCGGTGCTTGGACGGGGACGCTGGCGGCGAGCTTGCTGAATTTAGACTTCAAAAAGACCATGACGGCGATGATTTTTGGCACCCTGATGGCTGGGCTAATTATGCTCGCCGTGTCTTTCGGGCTGATTGAGTTGATATTTTAACGGCGACAAGTTCGCGGCAAAGGTACCACATTACGACTGAGCCGGTAAAGTTGCCAATCACGGCCAAAACGAGCGTCCAACTAAAGCTAGCCGCCACACCAAGCGTGATGACGTTCGCAATGCAGTGCTGAAAGCCGCAGAAAATGAAGAGTGGCACGCCGAGTAAAATGCCAAGTTTGGAGCCTTTGCGATAGATGGCGACGGCGAGATACATAATAACGCCACACATAATAGAGCGCACAAGGAAACTCCAGTCGAAATTCCAGCTGGCAACCTTTTCCTGGGCGGCGACAACGATATCCGCGTCGCAGACGCTAAAGAGAAGACCGACCAGATATCCGGCAAGCAGATTGACTAGTAAGATAATCAGCAAATTAAGTGGCTTGATTTTATCCTCGATTAGAAAGCCGCACTTCCCTGTGAAAAGATTCGCGCCTATCACGCAAACGCCGAGCAAACCGAAAGCAAACAAGAATGGGCCGAGCGGATTGCCAAGTTTTAGGAGTACGTAGTCGCCGAGACCGATGAGAACGCTGGCGGCGATGCTCTTGCGAATTAAATTTGAATATTCCACCCGTTTCGCGCTTATGCTTGACTTTTTGACCATAGTGTGATATAATAGATATATTAGGTATTATTCTTGCGAGATGATCTCGCCTTTTTTAAGATGTAAAATCCTCTGGTTCTTGGAACCGCGGAACTTAAGCGTAAGGTCGCGTTGCGACATAATGAACGGACCGTCAATCAGAGCATCGAGCTCGCAGACAAAGTCCCAAACTGGGCCATCATGCGGTAAATGATCGTAGATGAGACCAGTGAAAGACCAGACGTTCCAGCCAAGTTCCCCATGACAGAATTTAGCGATTTCGAGGCAAGCCTTAGCTTGGAGCAGCGGTTCGCCGCCGCAGAAAGTGAGGCCACTTTGGCCTTTGAGCTTGCGTAGTTCATCTTTAACCTTGTCGATTTTGACGAGGGCGCCGATATCGGGATCTTCGGACCAAGTCTCAGGGTTCTGACAACCAGGGCAATGCTGACGACAGCCTTGCGTCCATAAGACGGCGCGGAGGCCGGGGCCGTTTACAATGTTATCGTGCTCGAGGTCGCCCGAGAGGCGAATGTAGCCGTCCGGCACGTCCATTTGTGGGTCGCAGAGAATATTAGTTTTCGTGGTGCGCATTTTAATCTCCATTTAGCCCAAAATGCCGTGGACGAGCCACGGCAAATGGGGGATTTGCTCTACTCTTTACCAAGGGCGGCTTTTTGGGCGGCCTTCTTGGTCTCGCGTTTTACCTTAGTGGCTTGATCATATTGACCAACCGAGACGTTGTGTTTGACGCGCGCAGCCTCTTCGGCTTTCTTGCCATCATTCCAGCGCTCGAGCGAGCCGACTAGGTATCCAGTGATGCGGCGGAGGCGTTCAAAGCCCAACTCGCCATCGGTTTCGTGGCGACCACAGCTAGGGCAGACGTCGCCAGCGATTATGCCGGAGAAACCACAGACTGGGTCGCGGTCAACTGGGTGATTGACAGAACCATAGCCGATGCCGGCCTCTTTCATGTGGCGGATGACCGCCTCGAAAGCTTCGATGTTGTCGGAAGGATCGCCGTCCATCTCGATGTAGGTGATGTGGCCGGCGTTGCAGAGGGCGTGATATGGCGCCTCAATGTCGATTTTATCGAAGGCAGAAATTGGGTAGTAGACCGGAACGTGGAAGGAATTGGTATAGAAGTCGCGGTCGGTAACGCCCTTAATCTTGCCGTACTCTTTGCGGTCCATGCGAGTAAAGCGGCCAGAGAGGCCTTCGGCTGGGGTCGCGAGGAGCGAGAAGTTGAGATGGTGTTTCTTGGTGCGAGCATCGCAGAATTCGCGCATGTGGCTGACGATATCGAGGCCGAGCTCTTGGCTTTCTTCGCTTTCGCCGTGGTGCTTGCCGGTCATCGCAACGAGCGTTTCGGCGAGGCCGATAAAGCCAATCGAGAGCGTGCCATGCTTAATGACGTCGCGAAGCTTGTCATTTGGACCAAGCTTTTCGCTGCCAAACCAGTTGCCTTGACCCATGAGGAATGGAAAGTTCTTGACCTTTTGGTTGGCTTGGAATTCAAAGCGTTGGAGTAATTGTTCGGCGCAAAGGTTGAGCTTTTCGTCGAGTTCCTTGTAGAAACCGTCCCAGTCGGCTTCTTTGCGTTCGCCGAGGCAGATACCATGCTTAATGCCGATGCGGACGAGGTTGAGGGTAGTAAAGGAAAGGTTGCCGCGACCAGAGACGTGGCCGTCGGTTTCTGGGAAGCAGGAACCAAAGACGCGCGTGCGGCAGCCCATGGTAGCGATTTCAGTGTCTGGATCGCCCGGCTTGTAGTACTGAAGGTTGAACGGCGCATCGATAAAGGTGAAGTTCGGGAAGAGGCGCTTAGCGGAAACTTCCATCGAGCGCTTGAAGAGATCGTAGTTTGGATCTTCTGGGTTGTAATTGATGCCTTCCTTGACCTTGAAAATGGAAATCGGGAAGATTGGGGTTTCGTGATGACCGAGACCGTTCATCGTAGCCTCGAGAAGCATCTTGGAAACCAAGCGGCCCTCTGGGGAAGTATCGGTGCCGAAGTTAATGGAGGTAAATGGCACCTGAGCGCCGGCGCGGCTGTGCATGGTGTTGAGGTTGTGTACGAAGCCTTCCATAGCCTGGAGGGTTTGATGCTCGGTGTCTTGGTGAGCATCGCGGATTACAACCTCTGGCACCTTAGCTTTCTTGAGCTTGGCGTCGTCGCCGAGGGTAATATCGTCTTTAATTTCAATCTTTAAATCTTTGCCGGTGAAATCATTGTATTTTTTAAGATTTTCTTTGAGGGATTTTTGGAAAGTTTTATTGACGGATGGGGCAAGGCAGTAATCAAAGAATGGGATAGACTGACCACCGTGTTGTTCGTTCTGGTTGGCCTGGAGGACGATGGCGGCGAGAGCAGCGGCGGTACCGATGGACTGCGGAGTGCGAAGGAAGCCGTGACCAGTGTTAAAGCCTTTTTCAAAGAGTTTGCGCACGTCGGTTTGACAGCAGGTGAGGGTGCCGGTGGCTAAGAAATCAAGGTCGTGAATGTGAATATCGCCGTGATCGTGTGCCCAGCTAAATTCTGGCTTCAGAATGCAAATCTTGGCATATTCCTTGGAGCCCTCGGCACCGAATTGAAGCATTTTGCCCATGGCAGAGTTGCCGTCGACGTTGGCGTTGCCACGCTTAACGTCGGAATCTTCCTCGGCGTCGAGCTGAGAAATAGTGTCATAAGTCTGCATAAGCTTGGTTTTAGCTTCGCGGACGCGAGTGCGTTCAGCGCGGTATTCAATATAGGCCTTGGCGGTGTTTTTAAAGGCGGATTCCATGAGGACTTCTTCCACAATGTCCTGGATCTGCTCAACGGTTGGAATGCGGCTTTTGATCTTTTCTTGGGCGACGCGGATAACCTTTTCGGCAATATTAGCCGCACGGTCATGACCAAATTCGCCAGTGGCAGCACCAGCTTTAGCGATAGCTTCGGTGATTTTATCTTGGTTAAAAGACACGACCTTTCCGTCGCGCTTTCGAATTGACTTGAACATTTTTACCTCCGTCGTTCTGATCAATTGCTGATTTTCTGTTGTCCCGAAACACTATATATAGTGTTTGTTGTCATAATGTTAACGCTATATGTAGTGGATTTGCAATAGAAAATGTAAATAATACAACGTTAACAGATGAAGAATTTTAAGCATGGGCACGCTATATATAGCGTATTAGAGGTAATTTAAAACGCTATTTGCTTATTTTTTACAACATTGCTATATAAAGTTTTCCACAGGGTAGTTAAAAAATTTATACATAATATGCATGTCGTGATATATTTAAATTATGAAGAAGCAAGCAGATTACATGGTGGAAATTGGCGAGCTGATCTCTACGGTTCGCACCCGCCAAAATATGACTCAGGCGGAATTGGCCAAGAAAATTGGCACGAGCCAATCCGCAATTAACCGTATCGAGCACGGCAAGCAGAACGCTTCCCTCGAGATAATTAGCAAAATTAGCCATGCTCTGCGCACGCAGATTGTGACCGTGAACGAGGGCGCGACGACTGGATACCGCATTCGTGGTGGCAAAAAATTGCACGGCGAAGTGACTGTGAATACTTCTAAAAACGCTGCCGTCGGCTTGCTGTGTGCTTCCCTGTTGAACGATCAGAAAACGACACTTATTCATCTGGCGCATATTGAAGAGGTTTATCGCATTATCGAAGTACTCGAATCGATGGGCGTAAAAACCGAATGGGTGAATAACGGTCGCGACCTTGAAATTATTCCGCCGAAACGCTTGCAATTAGAGAACTTAGACATCGAAGCGGCGCGCCGCACGCGCTCGATCATCATGATGATGGGGCCGTTGATGCACCGCTACAAAGATTTTCGCTTGCCATATGCGGGCGGCTGCTCGCTTGGCTCGCGCACAGTGGAGCCGCATCTGCACGCTTTGAAAGAATTTGGTCTCGAAGTAGATGCCACGAGCGAGTCGGGTTTCTATAAGGCGCACGTGAAGACGATTAAGCCGGAGGATAAGAAAATTGTTCTCATCGAGCGCGGCGATACGGTGACTGAGAATGCAATTATGGCGGCCTCGCTCTACCCTGGCAAAACCACGATTGTGGGCGCTAGTCCAAATTACATGGTGCAAGATGTTTGTTTCTACTTACAAAAGCTCGGCGTGCAAATTGAAGGCGTCGGCACGACAAATATCGTGGTGCACGGCGTAAAGAAGCTGAGTCAAGAGATTAGTTATGCTCCAGCGGAAGACCCGATTGAGGCGATTAGCTTTATTGCGGCCGGCATCGCGACGAAGTCCGAGATTGAAGTAAAGCGCTTGCCGATTGAATTCCTCGAGATTGAGCTCGAAGTGCTGCGCAGCATGGGCCAAAAGATGAAAGTTAGCGATGAATATTTGGCCGAAAATGGGCGCTCGCGCTTAGTAGACGTGAAGCTGCTAAAATCTGATCTAAAGGCGCCGGTAGATAAGATTCATCCGATGCCGTTCCCTGGCCTAAATATCGACAGTCTGCCGTTCTTTTCGTTGATTGCCGCGACGGCGAACGGACGTACGCTAATCCATGACTGGGTATTTGAAAATCGGGCGATTTATTCGACGGAGCTTTCGAATCTGAACGCGAAAGTTGAGCTGCTCGATGCGCACCGCATCTTTGTGAATGGCCCGACCAATTGGCGCCCGGCCGAGATGATGGCACCGCCAGCACTACGTCCGGCTGTGGTAATTATGCTCGCCATGCTAGCCGCACCTGGCGAATCAATTCTGCGCAACGTCTATTCGATTGCGCGCGGTTATGAAGATTTTGCGAACCGCCTGAAGAGACTTGGCGCAGATATTGAACCTCTATCAGACATCTAGTTTTCTTGCTATAATAGTTCTATGGCTATTACTAGAGAAGATGTCTTGCATTTGGCAGATTTGTCAAATCTACGCTTAAGCGAAGAACAGATTGAACCTCTGATGAAAGATCTCGACAATATCGTCGGTTATATTTCCCAGCTCGACGAGTTGGACGCCGAAGGCGTCGAGCCGACTTATCAGTGTTTTGATATGCAAAACGTTTGGCGCGAAGACGTAATTGAAGAATTTGAAGCAAACCGTGAAGACCTCCTGAACTTGACCGTCGAAAGCGAAGATAATCAAATAAAGGTGCCAAAAGTATTATGAAAATAGCAGATAAAGACACGAAGGCCGTCGACCTCGTGCGCGAGGCGCTCGAAAAGGCCAAAGAATTTGAAGATTACCATTGTTTTATTTCGATGAACGAAGCGCGCGCTTTGGAACGCGCCCGTGAGATTGACGAAAAAATCGCGAAGGGCGAGAAAGTCGGCCTCTTGGCGGGCGTACCATACGCTTTGAAAGACAACTATTTGAGTCGCGAGGGTGTGACAACCGCCGCAGCACGTATGCTTGATAACTTCCCTTCACCGATTACCGCCACAGCGGTAGCGAAGCTTGAAGCCGAAGGCGCAATTATGATTGGCCGCGCCAACCTCGATGCTTATGCGCATGGTTCTAGTACGGAAAACTCCTATTTTGGCCCTTCCCGCAACGCGGTAGATAAAACTCGCGTGCCGGGTGGCTCGTCTGGCGGTTCCGCTTCGGCGGTGACGCTAGGGATTGTACAGTTTGCGCTCGGCTCCGATACTGGTGGCTCGATTCGCCAGCCGGCTAGCTATAACGGTGTTTGGGGCATGAAACCGACTTACGGCACCGTCAGCCGTTATGGTGTAGTGGCGATGGCCTCATCAACAGACGTGATGGGCTGTTTTGCGAATAATGCCGACGACGTTGATCTCGTAATGCGCATTATGGCGGGTAAAGATCCGAAAGATTCCACGACGCTTGATGATTTTTGGACGAAAGACCTCGAGGATGCCAAGCCAAAGAAGAAAAAGATTGGCATCGTGAAAGATTTCATGGGTGACGGCGTCGATCCGGAAGTCGTGAAGACTGTGCGTGATTACGCTGCCAAGATGAAAAAGGCGGGCTTTGAGGTTGAAGAAGTTGAAATGCCGATTATGAAATACGGCCTCGCAATTTATTACATCGTGCAGCCAGCCGAAGTGGCGTCGAACTTGAGCCGCTACGACGGGGTGCGTTACGGTCACCGCGCGGCGGATATTACCGATCTTGATAGCGTCTATAGTAAGACGCGCGACGAAGGCTTCATGCCAGAAAACAAACGCCGCATTATGATTGGCAACTTCGTGCTGAGCTCTGGCTTCTTTGATGCTTATTATTTGAAGGCGCAAAAAGCCCGTACGCTTTTGATTAATGCTTATGACGAAGCGTTCGAAAAATACGATGCCCTACTCTGCGCCGTGGCGCCAGCACCAGCATTTAAGTTTGGCGAAAAAACTAACGATCCACTTCAGATGTATATGGAAGACGTAATGAGCGTGCCGCCGAGCATGGCTGGCTTGCCAGCGCTCGCAGCTCCAGCCGGCACTTCAAAAGAAGGCTTGCCGATTGGCGTACAGCTGATTGGGCCACGCCAAAGTGATCAGATTTTGCTAAATATCGCGAAAACCGTGGAGGAAGTAAAGTAAATGGATCCGTCGCTGCTTATCTTTCTCTTGGCGGTGGTAATTATTGGCATTCTGATCTTGGTGGCGATTAATCTCACCAAGAAGCGTGGGCCGATGTTCGACAAGGAAAATTACCAGATTGATTTCTTGCGCATTGAAAATTCATTGCAAAAAGGCAATGACGCATCGTATGCGATGGCGATTATTCAGGGCGACAAATTACTCGATAAGGCACTCTGCGAAATGGGCGTGCCGGGTCGTACCATGGGTGACCGCTTGAAAAAAGTTGGCAAGGAAAAATTCACCCAGCTAAATGCCGTATGGCATGCACATAAATTGCGCAACCAAATCGCGCACGAAAATGATTTCCACCCAGATTACAACCAAGCCAAACATGCACTTGAGACATTTAAGCAGGCATTAAGAGATTTAGGAGCAATTTAATGGAAGAATATAAGACGACAATTGGTATTGAATGCCACGTACAGCTCAATACGAAAACGAAATTATTCAGCGCCGTCGACAACGACGCCGTAGATAAAGAACCAAATGCCTGCGTGAGCCCGATTGACTACGCATTGCCTGGCATGCTACCGGTGTTAAACAAGGCCGCAATTGAGAAATGCGTGCGCGCCGGCCTGGCGATGAATTGTAAGATTAATTTAGTCAGCCGTTTTGATCGCAAACATTATTACTACCCAGATTTGCCGAAGGGCTACCAGATTACGCAGATGTATCAGCCAATTATCGGTGCTGGCGTAATTCATTTGCCGGACGGCTCGGATGTGCATATTGAGCACGCGCATCTCGAAGAAGATGCGGGTAAATTGACGCATTTTAGCACTTATTCCCTCGTCGACTTAAACCGCGCCGGCACACCACTGATTGAAATTGTGTCAATGCCGGACATTCATTCGGCCGCACAAGCGCGTGCTTACTGTGAAGAACTGCATCGCTTGATGATGTATGCCGGCGTAACAAACGGTGATTTATACCAAGGTAATATGCGCTTTGATATTAACGTGTCCGTTTCAAAGACCGACAAGCTTGGCACGCGCACCGAAACGAAGAATCTCAACTCGTTCCGCTCAATTGAGCGCGCCGTGGAATATGAGGTAAAGCGCCAAATTGACGTACTTGAAAAAGGCGGTAAGGTGAAGCAAGAAACGCGTGGTTGGAACGATACGACTGGCAAGACCACTTCGCAGCGCAGCAAAGAAGAGGCGCAAGATTATCGCTATATGCCAGAACCGGATGTGCCACCAGTAGTGCTCGAACAATCTTATGTCGATAAGGTAGAGGCGAGCATGCCAATGATGCCGAATGAATACCGCTCCAAATTTGGCTTATTGAATCTCGACAAGAGCGAGAGTGAAGCGATTTTGAACTATCCAGTCCTCGCCGAGCGTTTGAATGAAGTTTGCGACAAAAACATTTCCCTCGCGCCACGCGTTGCGCACTGGTTCTCGGGCGTATTGCTTTCAGAGGAAAACCAGGACAAGAATTTTGCACTCGCCACAGCCGATGAGCTTGCCGAATTATCTGAAATGGTTGAGAAGAAGGAGCTCTCTTCGACTGGCGCGAAAGCGGTGCTGATGGAAATGTACGACCGCAAGAACACCGCCAAGACACCGCATACACTCGCGAAAGAAATGAATTTATTGCAAGAAAACGACGAAGGCGCACTCGAAGCGATTATTGATGAAGTACTGCAAGCTCCAGAATGCGCAAAAGCAGCCGACGACGTCCGTAACGGCGAAATGAAAGCCATCGGATTCTTAGTTGGCCAAGTGATGAAGAAATCCAAGGGTAAAGCAAACCCGGCTACCGTTAACGAATTAATAAAAAAGAAACTGTCCTAAAACAAAGGAGGAGAATACAAAATGTCATATAAAGCACCAACCAAGGCCGTGATTACAGACGCCGGTTTTGCCAGCCGTTTCTTGCCAATTACCAAGACAATACCAAAAGCGATGATCCCACTTGGCCCAAAACCAATCATGCAATACGTTATTGAAGAATGTGTCGCTGGTGGCATCAAAGATATCATCATCGTTGCCACTCATGAAGGTAAGCCAATTTACGAAGATTACTTCACTAACCCATGCGAGAAGATTTACAAGCAGCTTGAATCTCAGGGCAAACTCGATCGTTTCGAAAGCGTCCGCGAAGTATTGTCGCTCGCTAACATTACTGTGATTGAGCAAGATCCAAGCTTCCCTTACGGCAACGGTTCCCCAATTGCATCCGCAAAGCCATATTTGAATGATGACGAAGCCTTCTTGGCGCTCTATAGCGACGACCTCATCTTTGGCAAGGGCGACGTACAAACCTTGGTCGAAGCTTATGAAAAGCATCCAGATGCCAAGGCAATTATTGCCGCTCAGGAAATGCCAGAAGAAGTTTGGAACAAATATGGCATGATTGCTATGAAAGACAAGAAGAAGCAGACTTTGAGTCACATTGTCGAAAAGCCGGCTACTCCTGATCTTTCCCCATCCAATTTGACTTCTTACGGTCGCTACTTGCTAGCCCCAGAGGTCTTCGCGCACTTAGTACCAAAGAATACCGGTCTTGATGACGAGCTCTGGACTGTGGATGCTATTACGAAACTTGCAAAGTCTGGCGACGTCTTCGTCGTTAAAAGTAAAGGCAAATGGCTCACGACGGGTGATCCAAAGAATTACTACCAGGCTTACGAAGAATTTAACAAAATGGAGAAATAAGCCATGGAAACACCTGCTTGGATTTTAGTATTCATCCTTTCAGGAACGCTCTTTATCTTTCTATTAGTTAGCATCATCTTGGTTATCAAGTTGATTGGCGTAACGAAAGAAGCGAAAAAGATTGTACAACAGGGTCAAGATATCGCCGAAAAAGCCGACGATATCGCTGGCAATGTACGTGATATGACCACTGTCGGTGGACTTGTCAAATATTTCGTTGACAGCTACACTGAAGGTGACAAGAAAGCCAAGAAATCCAAAAAGGAGGAGAAATAAATGGCAGAAGAAAAGAAAAGCGGAGCTGGTAAGTTCTTCCTCGGTGCTTTATTCGGCGCTGCGGCAGGCGCAATTGCTGGCATTCTAACGGCGCCAAAATCTGGCAAGGAGACGCGCAAAGATTTAAAAGACGCTGGCGACAAGGCTGTGAAAGATGCCAAGAAAAATGGCGAGAAATTGCTAGAAAAGACCAAGAAGAGCACTAAAGAACTTGGCGACAAAGCAGAGGCTGTTGTCGAAGATGTGAAAGAAAAAGTCGAGAAGAAATCCGACAAAAAAGATAAATAGTCCTTAAAAAGCCGCCCACTAACGGGCGGTTTTTTGATGGCCTATTTGACGTTCTTAAACAAGGTGCCAGTAATTTTGTCGACGACTGGTTTGACCTCTTCGATTTTCATAAACCAGCAGACGATAATATAAGTGACGCCACTTACGAGACAAATGACGCAGAACTTCGGGAAGGTGCTGAGGAAGGAGTTATCCGTGGAGCGAAGTGGCAAAAGTTTGGTGGCAATATAGGAAATGGCACCTGTGATGAGCGAGGCGATGAGAATTTTGAGCATCGTATAAAGCAATTCTTTATTAATGAGTTTTTTGCCAGTATCTTTATGGAGGAAAGCAAGCAAGACGAAAACTTCGAAGAAAGCGCTGATACTGACGGCGTAGGCAAGCCCCTCTGGACCGAAATTCATCACGCTAAGCAAGATGGCGAAGATAACTTGAACCACGAAAGCAATAATGGAGATAATGAGTGGTGTTTTGATGTTCTGTTTGGCGTAATAGCCGCGCGCAACGATATGATAGAGCGACTGACAGAAAATAGCCACCACAAATGAGCCGAGGACGCTGGCGATTTTGGCGTCGCCACCGTTCACGATGAAGTTCACGACGTAGCCACGAATAAAGAAGGCAACCACGGAAACTGGCAACGATATCCAAACAATAGTGCTGAGCGCCGAGCGCAAAGTTTGTATGAAGGTACTTTCGTCATTCGTGGCGGCTTCCTCGCTGAGTTTCGGGAAGAAGGCTGTAGAAATAGCGACGCCAATGAGGCTGACTGGCATGCCGCGTAAGCTCGAGGCTTGTTGGAAGGCGCGAATGCTCTGCTCGCCCATACGGGAGGCGAGGTTGGTGTTCATGATGCCGGTAACATAGTCGATGCCCTGGTCGATGGAACGCGACGGAAGCATTTTGAGCACTTGGCGAAAACCTTGATTGCGCCAATTGATCTTGAATTCGTAATCAAAGCCGAGGCCAACGAGGCCGACAATGCTGATAATAAGCTGCATTAATGCGCCAAAGACCACGCCGATAGCAACGCCCATAATACCACCTTCGAACAGCTGAATGCCGAAGATATTAATGCCGTCCGTAAAGACGAGAATACCGATAATAATGCCAATATTGTAGAGTGCCGGCGCGATGGCGTAGAAAACGAATCGGCGCACCGCTTGTTGCATACTGGAAATCACGGTCGAAATAGAGAATAAGAATGGGTTAATCGCAATCACGCGCATCATATTAATGGCGAGCGACATGGCTGACTCATTGAGGCCTGGCGCCACCACGTAACGCACGAGCGGATCGGCAAAAATCATAATCAGAATTGATGCGACAAGAGAAATAATGGCCAGGAAATTCAAAAGACTCGAGCTGAGTTCCCAAGCGGATTTTTTGTTACCATTGACGAGACGCTGGTTAAAAACCGGAATAAAGGTGACCGCAAGCGCGCCAGAAGTAATAATAAAATAGAGGAAATCTGGCACCGTGAAGGCGGCCGTATAGGCATCGAGGCCGGCCGGATAAGTATTGTAATAAAGCGAATTAAGCCAGCGATCGCGGAAGATGCCAAGTAAAGCAGAAACTAAAGTAGAGCTCGCAAGCACAATCGCTGCGGTCTTAATCGACAATTTACTATTGGCCAGCGAGACCACTGAGCGAAAGTGTAATTTGCGTTTCATACCTTAATTGCTTTTCTCTTCCTTATTTATGCAATTTTGCGAGTTCTGGCAAAGTGGCGCCTTCGAGAATCTTGGCAACTTCGTCTTCTTCGAGAGTTTCTTTTTCGAGCAAGGCGGCAGCGAGCGCATCGAGATATTTGCGGTTAGCCTTCAGAACAGCCTCGGCGCGTTGACCGGCTTCTTTGTTGAGTGCTTCGATTTCAGCATCGATAACCTCAGAGGTCTTTTCGGAATAAATCTTGGCGCGGTCGCCAAAGAAGTTAACCTCGTCGGAATTAAAGACTTGATCGCGAAGTTTGCTGCCCATGCCCTCTTGAGTAACCATCTCGCGAGCAAGCTCAGCGACGTGTTGCAAATCGGAGCTAGCGCCAGTAGTAATGCCTTCGGTGCCAAGAATGAGACGCTCGGCAACGCGGCCGCCCATGGCGCGAGCAAGCACATCTTTGAGCTCGTAAATATTCTTGTAGCTACGGTCTTCTGGGGGGAGGAACCAAGTGACGCCGCCGGTGTGCCCGCGCGGGATAATCGTGACCTTGTGCACTGGATCGGAATCTGGTAAAACGTGACCAACAATGGCGTGACCAGCTTCGTGGTAGGCGGTAATTTTGCGCTCTTGATCGTTCATGACCTTAGACTTGCGCTCTGGGCCAATCGCAATACGCTCAAAAGCTTCGGTAATATCGGCATTAGTGATTTCTTTGCGATTATTACGTGCGGCGGCGATAGCGGCTTCGTTCGCGATATTAGCGAGGTCTGCGCCGGAGCTGCCAGCAGTTTTCGCAGCCAAGGCGTCAATCTTTACGTCTTCGGCAATCGGCTTGTTTTTGAAGTGAACTTTGAGAATTTCGACACGATCTTTGCGTTCTGGCAAAGTGACGTTGACGTGACGATCGAAGCGGCCTGGGCGAAGCAGAGCCTTGTCGAGCATATCGACGCGGTTGGTGGCGGCCATTACGATGACGCCGGTATCATTATCGAAACCGTCCATCTCGACGAGAATCTGGTTGAGCGTTTGCTCGTCTTCGCGGCCAGCACCACCGCGCGCATCGCGCTTGTGGGCCACGGCGTCAATCTCATCAATGAAGATGATGCTCGGGGCATTTTTCTTGGCCTTACCGAAGAGGTCGCGCACGCGAGAAGCGCCCACGCCGACGAACATTTCGGCAAATTCGGAACCCGAGATACTGAAGAATGGCACACCAGCCTCGCCCGCCACGGCGCGGGCCATGAGGGTTTTGCCCGTACCTGGATCGCCGGCGAGCAACACACCGCGCGGAATCTTTGCGCCGAGCTTTTCGTATTTCTTTGGATTCTTGAGGAAGTCGACAATTTCAGTCAAATCTTGCTTGGCTGCTTCGTTGCCAGCGACGTCTTCGAAGGTGATTTTCTTTTTCTCGTTGCCATAAAGGCGCGCTTTGGCCTTGCCGAAGCCCATGGACTGATTGTTCATGTTTTGCGCTTGGCGAATCATATAAATGAGGAAGCCGCCGAGAATAATGAGCGGCACAACAATCGTAGCAACGTTAATAATGACGCCAAAAACGTCGACGTCTTCGCGCACTTCAATGGAAACCTTGCCTTCGTTGACGGCGGCCTCGAAGCCTTGCTCCATTAAGGTGCCGGAAGATTCCTTGCGAGAAATCATATTCTTGAGATCAGTACCCTCTTTTGGTGTGACGTAGAGTGTGTCGCCCTCGACGACGATCTTTTCGAGTTTTTCTTCGTTGGCAAGCTTGGCAATTTCAGTGATGGACTTTTCGTCATAGCTGACGCTACCGCCACCCGTGCCGGCGCCAAGCAGCGCGGCGAACATCGTAAGAATCAGCAACCAAAAAATCGCTAACCGAATAAATGTGGTGACTTTGTTTGGCTTCTGTGGTTTCTTGCGTCCTGCAGTGTTTTTGTATTCTGGCACAATATACTCCTAAATAATTTCATTACTTGCACACCCCCAGTGCTTCATTAATCTAGTATAGCATCTTAGGGCGGTTTATTGTATTGTATAAATATGAAGATCCACGGTTGGGCAAAAATTCTTCCTCTGGCCGCAATGGCCACTTCAATATTAATATGCAGTAGCTGCATTAACGGTTCAGCGCACGCAGCTTATACGCCACAATACTATTACTGGCACATGGATTCGCTCCATGACACAATCGAAAAGCACGGTATGACCGGCACGGACGGTTCATCGCGCTCGAAGCTTTTTCCAGTTTTAATTGATCCAGATCCGAATTATAAAAGTGCCAAAGTTACCCTCTCGGAAACTGAAAAACAATGGGTACTCTCGCTTATTGCGCATGAGCAAGGCGCATGCTTGGTGGGTGCAATTATTGAAGCGCAAGTGGTGCGCGATTCGTACCTACATCTCTGCGGCGTGATGGATGGCTCGTGCCCATATAGTACGATGCGCGGCTTGATTTCGAACGCTTTTTCAACAAGCTATTTAACTACGACGCCGGATAGTCAGTTAGGCTACGCGAAGCAAGCATATAGTTACGTTTTTGAACAAGGTAATTCATTCTATCCGATCAAGATGCTAGGGGCGCGTGGCTGGCGTTTGACTTCTGCGGAAGCGAGCTTGGGCTACGCCGAGGCACTAGTAATGAACACACATTACGACAACGGCAATACCGTACGCTGGATTAATGACCCAACTTATACATACGGAGTAGTGCCAACATCGAAGCTATTGAATACTGGCGGCGCGCGTGAGGGCAAACGCAACAATGCCGTGCCGACAAGTTCCTATGAAGAGTCGGTTCCATATAAGGACATCGCCTCGTCACCATCGACACCGAGCGATCCGTCGACGCCGAGTGATCCGTCGACGCCATCAACGCCGAGCACTCCGGGAAGTGGTGGCATGCAAGCGCCAGACGAAAGTAACTGCGCGCATTTCTTAAAGGCATTTTGTCCAGGTGGCGGAAAAGATATCATGGATTTGCCGAATTTGATCTTGAATATTTTGACAGCCGGCGTAATCGTGGCGGCGACGATTGGTATTATTATTTGCGGCTACACCGTACTGACGGCGCGCGAAAACACAGCGCAAGTCGAAAAAGCAAAGAAACGCCTGTTTGAAATCGTGATTGGCTTGGTGGCTTGGGTGCTAGGCGCCGCGCTGATTCATTTTATCTTGCCAAATGCGGACACCTCTTCTCTCGAGAGCATCGTGCGCAGCATTCGGTTCTATTGACTTTTTAAACTGTTTGTGCTATAATAGTAAGATAGGGTTTTGGGTCCCAAAAAATATGACGAACGGGGGTGAGTTCTTTGAAATTCCAAAAACCTGACAAGAAGAATGTGTTCGTAAACATTTGGCGAAACATCAGTGATTCCAACCACGGCCTAGCCATCATGTTCCGCGAGTCTAGCACCGTGCAGCGCTTAATTCCGCTGGAATTAGCCGTCGGTGTCGCACTCGGCGTCATTTTCGGTTTTATTCCGCTGGAATACATCATTATGGGCGTGGTGCTCGTGGTGTTATTCACGGTTGAAACCGCAAATTCCGCCGTCGAAGAAGTCAACGACCTCGTCACGGACGAATACGATGAGCGCGTGAAGCGTTCGAAAGATATGGCCTCGGCGAGCGTTTGGATTTGGCATCTAATGTATATTATTTGCGTATTCTTCTTCTTATTCTGCCACTTGGCGCACTTTGCCTGGTGGGCACACATCATCCCCGGCTAAGCCGGGGATTTTTCTGAGCTTGAAAAACTCGGGCACGAGGCCCGAGCTATTCGAAATCCGAGATGAGCTTGCGATTTTTGGCGATGTAATCGACCAGCGAAATGATGGTGAGCGCGGTCGCCGCATAGATAATGATGGTCGTGACGACTTGGAGTGCCGAAATGTCGGCGATAAGTAGGATAACCATAGCCATCTGAAAGACCGTCTTTGCCTTTCCCCACATGCTGGCTGCGATAACAATCCCGGCGTCAGCCGCGATAAGGCGGAAACCACTGATAATGAATTCGCGGGCGATAATAACAATGACAATCCAGGCCGCCAAACGCTGCAAGCTGCATAGGCAAACAAGCGCCGAACAAACGAGTAGCTTATCTGCAAGCGGATCCATAAACTTGCCGAAATTCGTGACGAGACCACGCGCTCGGGCAATTTTACCGTCCGCGAGGTCGGTAAAGCTGGCTGCGATGAAAATAATGAGCGCGATCCACTTTTGCCCTTCCCAGCCGGTCGGTAGCAACATGGCGATGACGAAAAATGGTATGGCAACAATTCGTGACAAAGTCAACTTATTTGGTAGATTCATATCTATCCCCCTCTCTCTAGAATAATCTCGGATGCGAAGGTGCCTACACGATGTAATGCACTATATCATACAATATTTTTCGCCGTCCGCCAAGATGCAGCTTGGCGAGAATGATGCCGCAGTATCGATACGAAAAAAATGAGCCGCGACGGCCCAAAAAACAAAAAATGGTCGGGGTTAGCAGGCTCGAACTGCTGACCTCGCGCTCCCAAAGCGCGCGCGCTACCAACTGCGCCAAACCCCGGCTACGGATTATTATACCATGAAGTATGCTAGAATTAAAGCATGAAAAAGTTCCTGCAAGAGCGTAAACGAATTATCTGCATCTTGGCGCCGCTCGGGCTGGGGATGGTTTATCTTGTGCTCTGCATGGCCGGCTTACAGCATGCAGCCTCAACGAGCGAAGCATACAACGCTTATTTGGTGCGGTTTGATTTAAGCGGCATTTGGGAATTGGCTGCGACCAGCACAGAGCCGCCACTATATCTGTTTGTTTTAAAGATTTGGGCGCACATTTTTGGACATGCGGATTTTGCGCTACGAATGATGTCGGCAATGATTGGTGCGTTGGCGATTTTAGTGGCGTATCTGTGGATGAAATACAAGTACGGCGCGACGGCGGCGATTGTGAGTGTTTTTTTGCTAGCAATTGCGCCGTTTTTCGTGCGGGTTGGGCAAGAAATTGGCGCGTTTACGCTCGCGATTTTGATTGTGATAGCGGCGAGTTTTGCGCTTGATCTGGCGCTAAATAATCGGCGAAAAATCTGGTGGGCGATTTATGTTTTGTTAATCGCGGCTGGGCTATGGACGAGTTATTTTTGCGCGTTGACATGGTTGGCGCATGCGATTTATTTGGCTAAAAAATACGGCAAAAAGATTTGGAGAAATAAAATGCTGCTGGCATATTTAGCGGCGTTGATTTTATGGTTGCCGTGGCTACCAAGCGCGCTGCGACAGGAAAGCACTGTACAGCCTTTTGAGCACGCAGATTTCAGCTTAGTAAGCGTAGCAAATGCGGCGACGGAGACTTTCGTTTATGCCGAAGCGACGGAAACGAAAAATATCGCGTTGGTCCTATGCCTAATTGCTGCGGCATCGACGGCGTTCTTATTGATTCGTTCGCGCAAAAAGATGTCGCTACTAAATTCAGCTTGGATAGCACCAATGACAGGATTGATTTTACTGGCGGCAGGCTCAACGCGGATTAATTTTGATTTATGGACAGTCTCTTTTGCCGGAGTAATATTTATGTTGTCGACTGGCGTAGGCTGGACAATATTCGCGCGCGAAAAAAATGCCCAAAAGAAGCGTCGTGGCAAACAAAAATTACCAAGCCGCCATGCTCTTCTGGCAACTAGTAGTGGTGTAATTTTGTGCACGACACTAATTTGCGGGCTAGCCTCAGTCCATGCATATAAAGACTACGATTTGTGCCTCACGCAAAGGCATTCAGCGGACGTGTTATATGAAAATATAGTGGAGTTTGATTTCGGCCAAAAATTACCAATCGTCGTAACTTCTCCGAGTTTATATTATGAATTGAGCACCTACGGCACCGCCGAAAATCCGGTGACGTTTATCGATGAGAACATTGGCACCGGCTATGGATTTGTCGAACCGCTGCATCGAAGCTATTTTGGCAAAATCGCAAATATAGAAAAGTTCCTTGCAGAACATGATGCGATTTGGCTGGTCGATTACGAGCCAACCGACTCGGCACAGCTCGACTTCCCTTACGAAGGTTGGCGAATGACGACGCGCTCGGATTTGCATTTCAGCAAAGACGGCGAAATGTATCAAATCTTGAAATTAGAAAAAGAACAGATATAATATAAAAGAGTCGGGGCGTGGCGCAGTTGGTAGCGCGCGCGGTTCGGGACTGCGAGGTCGCCTGTTCGAGTCAGGTCGCCCCGACCATTAAATACGAGCGTTTTGGGCTCGTTTTTTATATAATAGGATTATGATTAAGCGCCCGCAGTATAGTAGTTTGCTAAAAGTCGCCATCGCGATGAATTTGGCGATTATCTTCTTTGAAATTATCGGATTCATGTTGGCGTTTAGCTATAACGGTTGGAATGTATTCGTTTATTACACACAAGATAGCAATGCGCTGGCGCTGATTGCGGCGATTCTGTTTGTTTGCTCGGCAATGTGGCAAGAACAGGGCCACAAGCACAAGAAATTCGACAAATTCGTGCACATGCTAAAATACATGGCGGTCGTATCCGTAACGCTGACGCTGATTGTCGTGATTACGATTCTGTCTTGGACAACAAAATACACTTTGTGGCAACTGCTCACACAACATTCGATGTTGTTCCATCATACGATTTGTCCGATTCTTTGTATCGTGTCATTTCTGTTTTGTGAAAAATACAATTATCAGAAAAAGCATGCGTGGGTGGGGATTGGCTTTACGTTAATGTACGCAGTAGTGACGATTTTTCTAAATCTGATTGGCGAGCTAGAAGGGCCTTATCCTTTCTTGAAAGTCTACAGCCAGCCATGGTGGGCGTCGCTATTGTGGTGCGTTACAATTTTGGGTGGCGCGTATGCAATTGCACGGCTTTTGCGCTTTGCGCAGAAAAAGATTTGGAGTTAAAAATACCCCGCTACGCGCGGGGTATTTTGAGTTATTTCTTTAGCGCATTTTGCTGATACCATTTGGCAAAATCGTGAATTGCATCGCCATAACAGTTGGCCTTTTCGGTTTTGTCTTGGTCGCCAATTTCAGCCAGCGTGCGCGCGTCGCCGTCTGGGACGAAGAAGAAATCGTGCCAACGGCCGTCTTTGCCGCGCGGCTCGGTAGAGATGGTGCCAGAGCCACCACCGACGAAAATCTTTGGCTCGCCACCTGGCTCGCAATAGCCGAAACAATGCTCGATGCGGGCGCGACGATTTTTCTCGTCGCGAATCATATGTAAGAACTTTTCGACGCCAATCTGCTTGTCAAAATAGGCGTTATATGGGCCAGGTAAGCCGCCAAGCGCATCGAGGTATAGGCCAGTGTCGGATTTAAGACAGGGCTTGCCGAGTTTGTCGGCGCCGTATTTCACCGTAAATGCGACAACTTCGGCGCAAGTTTTGGCTTGAATTTCATAGAGCTCGAAATCGGGATTCATGATGTCTAAATCGATTCCGTATTGATCGACAAGGATTATTTTAGCCTCGCGATATTTAAATTGATTGCTAGTAAGATAAGTAAGTCTCATATTGTCCTTTATTTGATTAGTGTCGGCGAATAAGCGCGCGAATAATACATGCAATAATCAAGGCAATTACTGCGCCGCCCGCAATAAAACAAGCGATGGTCGGATAATCCAGGAAGAAGATTTCGTCGCGCAGATATAAATCGACGCGCCCAAGCTCTGTTCCGTCGTATTTAGCGATATACTGACCGACTTTTGTGCCCGGAGTGATGTCGCGCGTAATAGTCGTCATGCCCTCGTAAATGTATTCGATTTTGTCATGGTCTAGATCGGCCGGTAGTAAATCGCTAAATTCAGATTCCGTGTAAAGTTGCGTAGTTTCTTGGAAGCTATCCTTGACTTGCAAAGTTTGCGCTAAAACACCTTTTTTGATGATAGTTTGATGTTCGAAATGTTCTTCAATGTACGCATAAAGTTTTTCGGCGTCATTGATGTGATTGCTAGTTTTTGCATCGGCGCCAAGATTAATTAATAGATAGTCTACCCCTTCAATCGTGGCGGTTGAAGCTAAGCAACGGCCAGCTTGGCCAGTATAGCCAGTCTTTCCACCTTTGATATGAGCGCGCGGCTTATAGGATTTTTCGGCAGTTTTATTAATGGACTTCATTTCCCACGTTGAAGTCTCAAAGATTTGGACAAAGGTCGGATTATTTAAGGCTTCTTGCAGGATGACAGCCATGTCGCTCGCGGTGGAATAATTATCATAGTCCATGCCGGTTGGGTTACTAAAATGCGTATTCTTGAGGCCAAGCTCGGCAGTGCGCTGATTCATAACTTCTGCGAAGCTAGCGATTGAGCCACTCGTAGAAATAGCCAAAGCCTGCGCAGCATCACCAGCCGACGGCAACATTAAGGCATAGAGTAAATCTTCGACCGTGACTTTTTGACCAACTCTCAACCCAATGACGACATAATCGTAAAGATTGCTAATCATCGGCTTCGTGATTGTCACCACATCGTCAAGCTGGCGGTTTTCAAGAATAACGATAGCGGTCATAATCTTCGACAGCGACGCGACTTTTACGACCTTGTCGGCATCTTTCGATAACACGACTTGATTATGCGTAGCGTCAAGCAATAGAAATTCTTGCGAACCAAGGTTTAATTCGGAAACCATTTGCGCAGCATCGAGCGAAATGGCGCTTGTCGGACAAGCCAAAATGCAACTGATAGCAATCGCCAACAAAATACTGAGGATTTTATGCATATTCTAATTTTACATCAATGCGAATCTAAGAGACTACATTCCAGGAATTTGGAAGGCGGACGGATCGTCCGGATAGACTTGGTCTTGCATGACAGGATTCTGCATATAGCCGGAGCCAACTGGGGCTGGCTCAGACATGAGTGGCGCAGCTGGTGCTTGAGTCATTGGTTGAGCAACTGGAGCTGGCATGGCTGGAGCTTGCATCGCTGGCGCTTGGGCCATTTGTGGAGCTTGCGGTGCCATTACTGGATTAGCGGCTTGAATTTGCTCAGCGAAAGCCTGCGCGGTAGGCGCCTCGGCCGGAGCGGCCGCTACGCTAGCTGGCGCATTTGCCGGATCAAACGGTGCTGGTGGTGGCGGTAAAATCGAACTGGCGTCTGGCATCGGCAATGGCGCAACATATTCAGCATTAGCTTCTGGCATCGGCATCGCTGGAGCTTGCATCACTGGCGCTTGGGCTATTTGTGGAGCTTGGGCGGCGGCAGGCGCTTGTGGCATCTGTGGCATTTGCGGAACTTGTTGCATCTGTGGCATCTGTTGCATTTGCGGCATTTGCGGGACTTGTTGCATCTGTGGCATCTGTTGCATTTGTGGCATTTGCGGAACTTGTTGCATCTGTGGCGCTTGGGTGGTCGGAGCGTTTGCGGCGGCAAGCTCAGCGGACATCATCGCGGCATAATCATGTGGCGGAGTTGGCGCATGGATGCCATCGCCAATTGGCTGAATATTCTTTAATCCGCTAACAGAAGAAGCTGGCGCTGGAGCTTCGGACGCTTGGCGTAGCTCTTCCATGACCTGATTAGTGGCAACCGTGCTAGGATTATTTTCGCCATTTACGATACGCTCGAGCTCGGCTTGAACATCATTTTGAGCCGCGCCATTGCCGGCCTGTTGAGCGGCGGCTGCAGCGGCGGCACGTTGAAGTGCAATATCGATGGCGTCTTCAGCTTCATTTTCTGGCTCTTCGACAGCATCCATAGCGGCACCTGGGACGACTGGACCTTCGCGTTCAGGCTTTTGATCTTCCGGCGAGACGTCTGGGGCGACTACAACCGATGCGGCTGGGTCCGCGGCGGCTTGGACTTTTTCTTCCTCGTCTGGGTCGAAATCTATTGCGCCGTGACGTAAATCGATTGAAGATTCATCGTTTACTGGTGCTGGGGTCGGGGCTGGAGCTGGAGCTGGGATTGGTTCGGGCGCTGGGGTCGGGGCTGGAGCTGGAGCTGGGATTGGTTCGGGCGCTGGGGTCGGGGCTGGAGCTGGAGCTGGTTCTGACGTTGGGGTCGATTCAGCAGGGGCGGATTCGGCTTCAAGGGCGTCCATGTCTACTTCACCGGACATTTGTTCGGTTTCAGGTTCTGACTCTGGAGCTGGAGCTGGAGCTGGTTCTGACGCTGGAGCCGGTTCGACTGGCTTTTCCGCTGGAGCTGGAGTATCCTTTGGTGCCGGGGTCTCTATCTCGACTTCGCCAGATACGTCCGTAGTTGGACCACCAATAACATCTACTGGGATACTTGAGGAAATCAGCTGTTGATCGGCGCCCGCCGTCATTAGCATGCTAGCGACGCTCATCGTGTTAGCAGAGGTACGCTCGTTTGAGAAGCGATTCGTTGCGGCGACGATGCCGGCCATTAAAGCGGTAGCAACGGTCTTGTCGACAATATTTTCTTCGGTATTATCGAAGCGATCCGTAAGTAAGGCAATCATTTCCGAGACAGAAGAGGCTTTTGGATTACCCCATTCAATGTCGCCAAACTTCCCTGGCTCATGTGCAGAAATGTTGATTGAGCTTGCGTCATGCTTAATTCGACCATATTCGCTCAAAGCACCATCGAGTTCGTCGGCGCTTTGGACGTTGAGAGAGATGATCAAATCGACGTTGAAGTCGCCATGGCTAAACTCAAGGTCGCTTTCTTCAATAGTAGTGCGATAAGGTGTAATGAAAACTTTAACGAAGTCGCCCTCAATCTTGTAACGGAGGTGGTCGGCCTTCTCTTTATCGAGGGCGATAATGAAATCTTGAAGGCTATTTGTATTAACTTCAAAGGTCTTTTCTGGCTCGAGGAATTCGATGGCATTTGGCACAGCGCCAGAGAAAATAGCAGTGGCATGCTTGCCCATCTTATCGAGAATAAAAGTCAAACCAAGGGCAGCCGAAAGCTCATCGACGGAAGGATCTTTAGAGAGCGCAACCAAAACGTTGTCGCTCGTGCGAATCTTTTCGGCGACTTGATCAATTACGCTAGTTTTAACCGGCGCAGGTGCCGGTGCTGGAACTGCGGCGGCCTGTGAAGCGGCTTTCTTATCTGCCATATTTTTTATGTTTTCTGTTTATTTTTGACCTATTTATGAATTCACTTTAGCATAATCTTTTTTAAAATGCAAGCCCTTTTCATCTCTACTCTTTACTTTTAGCCAATTTTAGAATATAATATGACTCAATTGAAAATATAATTTAAGGAAAAGTATTTAAATGCCGATTATTAAATCCGCAAAGAAGGCTGCGCGCCAAGCAGAAAAACGTCGCAGCAACAATCAAGCGATCAAAAAGGTTATTCGTGGTGCTTTGAAAGATTTCCGCGCTAACCCAACTGCCGAAAAAATGGCTACTGTTCAATCTGAATACGACAAGGCCGTTAAAAAAGGCTTAATGAAGAAGAATACCGCAAGCCGCCGCAAAGCTAAACTTGTAGCTTTTGCAAAAGCAAACAACGTCAAGATGGCCGCCACGAAGAAAGCCACGCCAAAGGCTGCCGCTAAGGTTGCGAAGCCGGCTGCCGAAAAGAAAGCTCCGGCCAAAAAGACTACAACTAAAACCGCCGCAAAGAAGCCAGCCGCAAAGAAAACTACTACCAAAAAGGCCGCTGAGAAATAAAAATCTAGCTTTTAAAAATCCCACCTAACTGGTGGGATTTTTGTTATCCAGCAACAGTGTCGTGGAGTGAAGAATCTAACAGCTCGCCATAGGTGCGGTCGACCGGCTTGGTATTTTTGACATTTAGGACCTTGAAGGTTTCAAGTAAATCATTGTAAGCTTCAAGGGTATCATCGTTATCGCTTAAGTCGGATTCGATTTTGGCATAATAGCCTGGCAGATTGTCGATTTTGTCGATGTAAATCTTAATAGTGTCGCCCATGCTTAACTCTTCACGTTTGCGAGCAACCTCGTATTTAAGCTCGTAGCCGAGCTGGTAGACGATATGCGCGGCTTCGGTGTAATCTTTAACGACAATCGAATTGACGACATCGAACTTCTTGTCCTCGAAGTGGCGGCGCAAAACGAGTGCATAAATAGCATCTTTATTTGGGTCTTTCACAATAGTGCGAAGCGAGAGGCGTGGCTGAGATTTCTCGCGGTTAAAACCACGTGGCACAAAAATACGATCGTGTTGCCAGTATGGCTCGCTAAACTTAAAATCGATTTCTGCTAGCGTATCGACGAAATCTACGCGACTATTTAATTTCATTTTAACGATGGATTTTTTCATGCTCCTCCTTCTAGCGTAGCGCCTTCACGGGCCTTATTTGCCCATTCGTCCGCCGCTTCATTGCCATCCGTACCAACATGGCCACGCGTCCATTCGAGTTTTATGTCTGGGTGCGCGCAATATAATTCATATAATTCTTGAACTAGTTCAAGATTCTTAATTGCGCCAGTTTTCTTCTTCCAGCCATTTCTCTGCCAGCCAGCAGCCCATCTCGTGGCGACATTCACCCAAAATTCGCTGTCAGTATAGATAGTGTCGCCAGGCTGAGCGAGTTTATAAGCCGCGATTAAAGCTTGCGCCTCCATACGAATATTAGTGGAATCTTTTTCCCGCCCTAAAGCAACTGGAGCGCCATCGAGAATCACGGCATAGCCACCCGGGCCAGGATTTGGACTTGCGCTACCATCGGTAAAGTAATACGACATACCCCTATTGTATCATTTTATGCTAGAATAATGGCATGCCCGCGTGGCGGAATTGGCAGACGCGCTAGCTTCAGGTGCTAGTGCCTTCACGGGCGTGCTGGTTCAACTCCAGTCGCGGGCACCATATATGACGACCGAGTGGCCGTTTTTTCTTGCACAAAAAACCAGCCCCGAAGGGCTGGAATTTAACTTATAGTTCGTGATAGTTGTAGCACTTCGTATCGTCTGTACCAGAAGCTGTTTTGCGTTTAATAACAAATGTATTCGTAGATGGGTCATACGATTCGACAGTCTGCGAGAAACAATCTTTCGTGACGTAGAAGTTCTTTTTCACGGTGTCGCCGTCGCCAGAAAGCGTAAGGGCAGCGTCTGGCATCGGGAAGTAGGTATCAATCATCTCAAGGCGAGCCTCGACGCGGCGGAAGAGGTCATTCGCACGACCGGTGGAATCAACAATCGACTGAACGCCGGAGAATTGAATAATATTGCCGCTTGCGTCATACATGACAACTTGGAAGGTAGTTTCTGGGCCACCGTATGGCAAAGTTATGCGCAAAAGCGTGTTACCTTCGCTACGGGTGTTCGAGTAAGTATTGTTTGGTGCCGGGATCTTAATGGTCGTAGCACAAGCATAACCATTAGCAGTGAAAGTACCGGTAGGATCGTTACATTTGATATCCATCGGGACGTTGTAGCCCTTCATAGCCGAAGCAGCAAAACCGACCGTGTCACTACTTCCGATATCATTAATGGCGCCAGAATTGGAGGACGGGCGGAGCGTTAGCGTACCACGATTAGTCCTAGTACCGCTCATTGCTGTGTAGAATTCGCTAATGCCGAAGTTTTTTGCGGTTTGAATTAAGTCAACACGAAGAACTGGCGGAGCGGATTGTTTCGTGCCAGAAAATGTACCATAAGAATACGTGTCGAAGCCGGACGTAACGCGAGTTGTCTTACTAGCGGTGGTGCTTCTGCTGGTATAGGCCGAAAAGCCAGCACCGTCGGAAATTTTACGCGCATCGTCTTGGCTAAACCAAAGAATCTTGATTTTGTCGAGTTTAGTAATATCTTCCGCGCGGAGAGGAACGAATTTGGAATAGCTATTGCTGTTGAGTTTGGAGATATAGTCGTCAGTGTCAACTTGAACCATCACACAAGTGTAGGCTTGATCGATAGCCTTGCTGGCGGCGTCAACTTGGCTGTTATGAGACGTAGTGGAGGAAATCATCGTCTCGCCGCTAGTTGCGCGACCAAGAGCCTTCGCGACAGCATCGCAATCATTATTCGCCGTATCAGAGGCGCCGGCGGTCATGTATTTTCGAATGTTTTCACATTCCGTCTTATTAATGGCGTCGCCAGTACTGACGCAGTTCTGATATTTGAGCAATGCGATTTTTGCATCTTCGATACCAGCCTGAGCGGAGTTATAAGCCGACTGAGAAAGGCTATAGTTTACAGTTTGGTTCGCTTCGGAGACCATAATACGCACGAAGCTTAATGCGATGATGCTAAACAGCATCGTAGTGAAGATGACGATATAAATTGCTGCAGCACCTTCCCTGTCTTTTGTTTGGGTTTTCATATTCCTCCCTTTAGTTACCATATCCGCTTACCTCACTTGATTCACCAGTTTGCCGTGCGACAAAGTCGAAACGGTTTACTGCGCAATAGTTGAAGTCCATATCATTGAATTCGTTACCAACGGCTTCCGGATTGTAAGGACGCGGCTTGCCGGTACAAAAATCACCGTTGGAATTGATATTAATACCACCCTTCTTCGTGGCGATAATGAAACTAATGCTATAAATAATATGTCGCGTAGATGAGCTTTGCATAGCCGGATAGACTGTGAGATCATACAGCGCGAGATCTGACTCATCGTCATTAATAAGCTCCACGAGGCTACTTTCACTAACACCGCTAATGCTAGTAATGCCAGCCGTACAAAATTGTCGAGTAGTATCTGGAATACGAACTAGCTTTGGCGTAAAGATACGTTCATCTGTAGTAATCCTAATTGCAGTCGCACCAGTCTCGCCTTTAAGTGTATCGGCGGTATTCCAGACATAATCAAAGCTACCGGTGCAAAAGACGCCACTAGCCTGACGTGTCGAGCTGATATTATTAGTGACAAAATACTTAGCGCGCGCAGTATTAATCTGCGAATCGGTAATATTATTGAAAGCAGGCTCTGGGTTAATATTCGGGACAATAGCCGAGCCGCCAATCGTCTTCGTCATATCATCCATAATTTCGCGTCCGACTGAATTTATAGCGCGAAGCGAAAGTCCCTTTTGATAGATGTTAGTAATCTGAATCGTAATCAAACAAACGGCAACTAGAATAATGCCGATAAAGGCCATAGCCAAGGTGAACTCAATAATCGTAAAGCCTTTTTTATGTGTTTTGTGCATATTATTTTTCATTCTTGAATCGTCTCCGGATTATATAGACGAACTATCGTCGTAATGGTAGATGGAGTAGTATTTCCTACCGACATCCAACAAGTGCGAATATAAAAATCGAAGAATTCTGAGCGGTTTAAATCATCCTCGTTCTCGTGGACGGCAATTACCCAAACACCTTCGACTGCATTCACAAATTGGTATAAGTTGGAACTGTCCCCTTTTAAGCTTTCCGCATCCGTATCGCCTGATCCTCGACCAGTCTGATAAATTATACGCGGGTAGAGACTAGCTGCTCTTAATTTGTTAGTGCCGACGCCAGATTTGTTACTAATAATCATATTGTCAATAATGCCGTTTTTACCAACATCAGTATAGCTAATACCACGATAGGAAGCGTTAAGGTCCGGCAAGATTAGGCGTGGGTTAACCGCAAAAGCACTAAAATAAGAAATCTGATCGCTATATACCTCGTCGCAGTTGTTATAACTATTTACGTCAAACCTAACACTGGCATACTCGCTCGTTTTTATTTTGCTCGGGTCGCGCGAGTAATCTTTAATGCGTTGCCAGATTTTCTTAAACTGAGCCGTGCTATTACTGTTGCGCTCGGAAAGGTAATTGTTGTGGATAAAGCGCAGAGATTCAGCCTGAGAGTCAATGGCGGTACGCGCCATAGTAACCTCAAGCGTGCGCTGAGCGGTATTTAAGCCATTGTTCATGAGGCCGACCGTAAAGATACAGACTAATGCAAAAATCGATACACAAATGCAAACTTCAATAATCGTGTCGCCGTGTTTTATCTTTTTCATAAGCATCTATCCTCCGGATCATCCGAGTCTGCATTAACCAATTCGACGGCCGACGAGCTATGGCCACCCTTTTTAATACGAACCATGCGACGGCTATTGCCGTAAGCCATGCCGTCACCGGCTTCAATGCAAAGTTTTAGCTCTTTTTCTGCGAAACTATTGAGATAGCTATTTATGCCATAACTATTGAGTAGGCCAGCGCTGGACGAACAAGTGTAAGTGCCCTTTGCAAATTCCTCGTAGCTGAGAGGGTTGCCTACGCCATCATGCACGACATTTTCCCAAATATAGGTGCGGATGCCACCATCGCGTGGCGAGCGGAAAATTAGAATTGTCGCCTTAACGTCTTTTTCTTTTTCGGCAACGCCTGGTTTCTTAAGTTTCGAACCCCATTTTAAGGTATAGTTCTCCATATCACCCGCAAGTTGAATGCGACAATTGGCCCCGACGCCATTTTCTTTCATAGCGACTAGATTATTTGCGTCGGCGGCAATTAGTAGATCTAAATCAGACAACGAAGTAGTATCAATCGCCGAAGAGATAGCCTTGATATCTTTTCCTAGGATCTGAGTAGTTTCAATTCTATCTTTATAGATGCTAGCCGCCACGCCATAAACAACACATTCACTGCGGCCGCGATTTGCATTTATACGCCCATTTACTACACTACCGCTAGAGTCCTTTAGGCCGTAGCAAGCCGAGTCATTCGCGCGAGTCTGCACTTGCGTGTCGGCTACGAGCGAGTAGAGGCGGCGAAGCTGGGAAGCAAGATCTTGAGTGGCGTCTTTATAACGCTGGCGAGACAAGTTGCCGCTAAAACCGGCGACTAAACCAACAAATAGCAAGCCAGTAAGAGCCAACACGAGCATTACCTCTATAACTGTAAAACCTTGTTTTTTGCTTTGCCTCACCATTTTCATATCTTTATTATACATTAGCGTTATGTTTTTTGCTTGTTTTTAGTATCTCGTCGGCAACTCGCGCGAGTAAACAGTTGTCAAGATGCGATTACGTTGCGACTGGTAGTAAGCCCAGTAGTAGATATCACTACGAAGATTGAAGACCTCACCGCGCTGAACGAAGCGGCTCTTGATCGTATCGGCATTATCGCCACTTTGGCCGCCGCCACCAAACGTGCGGTTAAGTATCATTTTCTTTGCATAAACTGCGCCATTAATTGTAAGCGCCGAGGTACACTTGTCAGAGGTTAAGTCTTCCGTCTTAATTAGCGACTTCCCCGTGTGGCTATATCCGCACGTATTCACTTCTCCGCTTCCACTCTTTAAGCCGGCAATAATCCAGGCATCCAAACGAGTGACAGTATCGCTAATGATAACATCCTTTGCGAAGATGATAATAGTCGGCAGCTGATCGATAGCTTGGAATTTATCGCTTCCGCCGTTATTAATACGGATATCAGAGTCGATAATAATCGTGCCCTCAACGTCAAGGATGAAGACCGGGTTGCGATAGGTAGTGCGCGGTGAACCATAAGTATGGTCGAGGTCAGACGTGCCCGAGCCACCATAATCGATGCCGGACGAACCGCCATAGTAGGCATCGCCGACAACCTTCATATATTTGTTACCGTCAGTCGTACAGTAGACCGTAGAAACGCGGTTATGATTTTCGTCATAGGCATATGCAGACGAAGTCGGGTCTGGCGCAACGTAGCGGCCGAGATCGGAATCGTATTTACAAGCGCTTTCACCACCGGCGTAGAAGTTGACGTATTGTTTGCCGCTAATGCTAACACGGTTATTGCCTTGGCCAAAATAGCGTGTCGCTTTGGCGATATCACGGATACCGAATTTAAGTTGATAGCCTTCGTTCATCTCGGCGCTTGTCATGTGGTAGAGATCATATACCTTTTCAGGAACCGCGTTAGCATTGACGGAATTTTTAATTATTGTAGCCGAGCCGAGCGCACAACTGCTGTTTCCGAAAGTCTGCTGAGAATAGATACATGCAGACGATGCGGAGCTCAAACCGGCGTTAGTAGACCGGCTGTTCATATTGAAGCTGCCAATACCATAATATGGGCTAGTGTAAGCGTAGGCTGCACCAGAAGCCATGCCAGTTACAGAGCCATTTGCGACTATGCCGTACTCTGACCAAGAGCCATACGTATTACTATTAGCATTCGTTATTGAGGTCTTAACGTTGCCATTAGTTACCAGCTGCGAGGACTCGACGCTGAAGGTCGGCTTCTTTGCAACAGTAACACAAGCCGGCGGGCCGACGCGATAACCGCTGCCATTGTTCGAAAGTGCCGCACTTTGAGTCGTATCGTTAATTTGGCGGTTGTCGCCGGTATTGTGGCTATCAGCCGGGGAAACGCCTACGGCTACGCAGAATTTAGTGCCAGGAACTACATATGGAACTTCTGCCGACACGGCGCCGTTCACGTTTGATCCGCCATTAGTAAGGGTCTTATCTTCATCTGACGACCCATTCAACATGTCGTTCGTTTGATTAAGAACTGCTTTAGAATCTTGAAGCGACTTACAGTTTCCGTAGCTTCTGTCGCTTGCTACGCTACATACAGTGTTGGCGCTAAGTGAGCCGCTGGTGCTAGATACGCCATTATTAATTGGCAAACTGCTGCCCGTCATGGTAAATGACGCAATAATAATCCTAGTCTCTTTCGTCCTTGTGGCGTATGCCCCGTCTTGAACTTGCTTATTCACGCGCGGAATAGTGGCGATATATGCTTGCGTGCTCAAAGACGCGCCAGCGTAGGTGATGCCATTGTTGTTTGAATGCTTTACGTATGGCGCAAGTGCATAGTTGTACGGAACTTTGACAGTACCGGTAAGGGTTTGATCACTAGAGGAGTCTAGCTCCGTGCCGTAAGTATAGTACGAGCAGTCGTAATAACCAGTCCTGGCGTTACCGCACGTACGAGGATGATAGACATCATAACGCTTAGTTTTGACATAGCGGAAGGTCATTTTTTGACCAAAGGTGCCACCAACGTCGGAATATTTTGCGACAGCGGCCGATTGACAGCTATTGCCACTTTCGGCAGGCACTTGATAGTAGCCGGCCGCGTGTCTTTGTCCGTCAGTATATTCACATTTGTAATTATCTGACGTCGGAGAAGTGACCGACTTGTACATATTCACGTCTGTGCCGGCGGTATAGGTTTTTGGATTACTGCTTGACAAGCCAAATAGATATGCGGCATCGTTACTGCCGTCGTTCTGGCCGTAAATATTAAACTTCGGGTTAATGTCGCTGCCACTAAAACCTTTAGCGGGTTCTTTATTTGAGTATGTGCGCGAAAATTCTGAACCGCCACACATCTTATAAGAGAATTGGAAGTTGTCGCCCGGCTTTGCCCAATAGGTGCCAGACGTATTGCCGCGCTTGAGCGTATTTGTGCTGGTATTGTTCTTAAATTCCATCCAAGCATCAGTCGTACCGACGTAACGCGTATTTGTAATACCCATTTCTGGGCAGTTTTGTTCTGGTCCAGATGATGGAGTAATAGTTACTGTAGTACAAGCTTGCTTGTAGGTCCAACCACTTTTTGACGGCGTGGCGTTTTCGCTCGCTTTCGTGATAGTTGAATAATAATAAATGTAGCCACAGACTTGAACGCTTCTAGTATTCGTGTCTTCAGGAGCCTCCACCCAGACCGTCTGCGTGATATTGCCAGTGCTGTATCCTACATTGATATCCGTAGTGCCATTATTTTCACTAGAATTATAATTATTTCTTAACGAGTAGTCGTTAACTACATAAAAATCGGCTCCGGATGGACGCTTAACTTTAGCAGTTAAGTTGACGGCCACATAGTTGCCGCTACGGCTACCCACGGATGCAGAGATTTCAGCATCGTAATTAGCGGTTTTAGGATAGCTATCCGTGTGATCTTTATTGTCGCAGAATGCGCTTAAGCCATTGTCCCATTTATTGCTGTAGTTCGTGTGCCTTTCTAGGAATTTTAAGTAGCGCTGATAAACGAAATCTTGGTCGGCACCCTCGACTGAGTGAGCAATCTGCACTCCATTTTTAGAAATTACGTGCGTTCCATTTACGGCGCTTCCTCTATACCCAGGCACCCAGTTATTGTTATACGTTGCGCCGTCAATCCAACGATCACGCTCTGTGCTTTTATAGTTAGTGTCCTCGCCCCAGCCGTGCCCAGGATTACCGACTGCCGCCATGCCATTAATGGAATATGAATAACCGTTATAAGAACCAGATATGCCCGATTTCCATTGTAAATATCCATAATGCCAAAAGCCGCCTTCGCCTTCTTCGGCATTAGTACAAACAGACGTAACCGTAGTGTAGCCACCCTGGCCAGAACTTGATGGCACCATAGTTAAATCGCCAGTATAATTATTGTCGTATACAAAGTAGATCCAGCCTAGGCCAGACCAGGCGCAAGCGCCCGTGCCAGTGGTGTAGACAAGGCGAGAATACCCAATACCGGCTACGCCATATGAATTAATGACAGCACTACAGTCTCTCGCCACGTTGCCGCCAGTCCAGGCGCCAGCGTAAGTATTTCCGACCATAAATACTAGTGCGCAGAAAAAGGAAAGGCAGAGTGCGCATATTGTATTTGATATTTTATTCTTGAGCATATATTTCTTCATCTATCTCCTCCTGGCTAGGAAGGTTAAGTTTTTGCATCTTTTCGTTGTACGTATTTTGCATAGTCACATCACCCTTTTTCATACCGATTATTATGTACATGTTGTAGATTAGCGATTTTTGATAATCGGTCTCAGCAATTTCTTCTAAGCCTTCCAAATTCTTTAGCGCCGATTCAATATCGTCGCTGCCTCTAAGAATAAATGCCGTATATTGCGTCTTATACGAAATGAGAGTGTCAACGTCAGACTCATCAATCTTTGCGATTTCTTCTTCGATTTTTAGGCAAGTAGCGGCATAGGAATTAACATCGTCAGGATTATAGTCGGCAGTAAGGCTTAGGAATGAACTAATACTCTTCGCGTGGTCGGCATCATCAAATAGGAAGTCTTGTACCTCGTTTGGTGGAGTTTGGGCAACTTTTGGCTGAATAGAAATGATAAAAGCGGCAATAGCGCCACAGATTAATAATGCGACAATAGCACACGTAATAGTCCCGCGCTTGACATTTGCAAATGGCCATTTTGCAATATATTTAAGGCGGTCAATGCTGTTTCGGCGCGCTTTTGCGTCTTCTTTCGCCTTAGCGACATGCTCTTGATGGCGCACCTTCTTTAGGCGACGACGCTCAAGGCGCTGCACCTCTTTTTGATCGATATTAACGAAGTAATCCTTCCCTCCGTCCTTCGCGATATCGTCAGATTTATACTTAACATCCTTTTCGTCGATCGGAACTCCATCGATAGCGACCGTTTCGGCCTTCTTTTGGGCAGCCTTGCGAGCCTCTTCTTTAGCATCCACAACCGGTTCCGAAACGTCTGCAGATGCGTGAGTAATGTTCGGGGAGTCAAAATTAACGCCCTTTTTGTTCTCTTGTTCTTTTCCCACCTCACCTGTAGGAATTGCGTCGTTAGCGCTCATGCTTAAATTTTACCATATTTTAGACACGAGCAGAATAAAATTCTATAAAATTAGGCTGATTTCTTTTCGTTTTTTTGTTTCTCGATTTCTTTTTCGAGTTTTTCGTGCGGAAGATCCATATCCTCATCAGCCTTAGGATTTTTTGGGTCGAGCCATTTCATGATAGCGTTGCGCTTCATAGCGACAAAAACCAAAATTAACACACAGATAGTCGTAATGATGATTGTGCTTCTAATATCTGCGTTACCAACAGAGTGTCCAATCATATTAGTACCAATCATAGAAGGCAGACGGCCGACCGTAGCCATCGCGAGCAGCTTGCGGAGTGAAATTTGCGACAAGCCAGCGATATACATCACGATATCGTCTGGCAAGCCCGGAATAAGGAAAATCAAAAAGAAAACGAGCGGGCCACGATCATTGGCAAGATAGTCAAATTTCGCCATCAATTCTTTCGAGACGACCTTTTCGACGAATGGGCGGCCAAGCCGGCGCGAAAGCCAAAGCACAATCCAGTAGCCGATAGTCGAGCCAATGAGCGTCCAGAGGATACCCCACCAGCCAAAGAGGAAGCCGCCAACGAGCCCGACTACCCCGCCCGGAATTGGCGCGAGCACGGTCTGAGCGATTTGCATCAAAATATAAACGATTGGCGCCCAAATACCCGCCGAAGAGATGAATTCGCTAACGCGTTCGCGGTCAGCTAAGAAAACGCCGAAGTTATAGAGTGGGCCGCGCAAATTAATATCGACAATTATTGCGATAATAAGCGCCAAAATCACGGCCGAACCGACCGCGATTTGGATTTTAGCTTTTTTGCTGAATTTCTTTTTGAAGATTTTCATTATTTAGCGTATTCGATAGCGCGAGTCTCACGAATCACGTTAACTTTAATCACGCCAGGATATTGCATGGTGGCCTCAATTTTGTCGGCAATGTCGCGAGCAAGCTTAAGGGCGGAAAGATCATCAATCTGCTTCGGCTCAACAATAACGCGAATCTCGCGACCGGCAGAGATGGCATAAGCCTTGTCGATGCCTGGGAAGCTAGTGGCAACATTCTCGAGGGCTTTCATGCGCTCGGCAAAGTTTTCAGCGGAAATGTTGCGGGCGCCGGGGCGAGCGGCGGAAATAGCGTCTACAATTTTAACGATAATAGCTTCTGGCGTGGTTGGTTCGACGTCGTCATGGTGCGCAGCGATGGCGTGGACGACTTCATCTTTCATGCCGAATTTCTTGGCAAGTTCGGCGCCGATTTCGGCATGCTTGCCTTCAATTTTGTGCGTGACGGCCTTGCCCATATCGTGCAAAAGCGTAGCGGTCTTGGCAGTGTTGACGTCGGCACCGATTTCTTCGGCAATCATGCCGGCGATGTGTGCCATTTCAATAGAATGCAAGAGCACGTTTTGACCATAGCTAGTGCGGAATTTAAGTTCGCCGAGTAAATGCAAAATCTCGGATGGGATGCCGATGACGCCAACTTCGCGAGCGGCATCTTCGCCGGCGCGAACGACCTCTTTTTCGATTTCGCGTTCGGCTTTAGCGACAGCATCTTCGATACTAGATGGGTTAATGCGGCCATCTTTCATGAGGCGCTCAAGCGCATAACGGGCAACTTGGCGGCGAATTGGATCGAAGCTGCTCAAGACAACCATGCCTGGAGTATCATCAACAAGCACATCAACACCAGTAGCGTGCTGGAGAGCCTGGATGTTGCGACCTTCCTTACCAATAATACGGCCCTTCATATCGTCATCTGGAAGCTTGAGGCTGGTGACGGTACGATCGGCCGTAACCTCAGAGGACATGCGCTCCATAGCAGTTAAGAGCATCGCTTCCGCCGTATCGTCGATATGATCGTTGTAGGCTTTTTGCTCTTTAATAATGAGGTTCTTAAGGTCTTCTTTAATGTCGCGCTCAGTCATCGCCATGAGCTTGTCTTTAGCGTCAGCCTTGCTGAGGCCAGCAATCTTTTCGAGCTTTTCCTGAGCTTTCGTACGAATAGCACGGACCTCATCTTTGAGCTCTTCGATTTCGCCCTCTTGCTTGCGCAAGTTTTCAGACTTTTTGTCGATCTGGTCAAGCTTAGTATCGAGCAAGGTCTCACGATCGGCGAGACGGTTCTCGGTCTTTTTCCATTCCCTGCGACGTTCAGCCTCTTCGCGAAGGGCCTTATCGTTGATTTCGGAGGCCTCTTTTTTGGCACTCAAAACAATCTCGGAAGCTTCGTGCTTAGCCTTACGAATAAGCTCGTCAGCCTTGTTTTTGCCACCGTTTTCATTGCGCTTGTTGTAGATATAAAAACCACCAACGCCAGCGCCTGCGCCTGCAATCAGCACAATAATAACTGGAACTAGAAATTCCATACTCTCCCTCTCTCATTTATGCTGCGCGCACAACTGCCGTACACGCGAATATAAAGTGATTATCAAAAGTTAATAATTAATTGAAATCCCCCTATATCTATTCTAGCACAGAGATTATTTCTTTGGAGTAGAAATATTTGCTTCACGGCCATATTCTGGCATAATGAGCTCGACCCGTTCGCCACGATGGTTATAGAGCGGAATTTTTAGCTCGCTCGCGAGGGTATTTACGACAGTTGCGCCGATGCGAAGGCCGGTAAAGCTACCCGGACCAGACATGAAAGTTATTTCGGTCAAATCTTGCCAATCAGCGCCCTGCTCTTGCAGGCGATCATGAATATATTTAAGCAAGTCGCGCGCTAAATTGCGGCCAGAATCCCATTCGTAAGTCTGACCGTCGAGTTTGAGGATAGTCTTTGGCGTCGAGGTATCGAGATAGAGTTTCATTTTTCGATAAGCTCCCTTGTGGTTTCGTCGATGTATTTAATTTCGATGATTTTGCGATCTTTCGGCAAGATATTTTGAATGCTTTCGCCCCACTCGACTATCGTGATGGCGTGCGGGTCGGAGATAGATTCGGCAAGATCCTCTTCCATAATGCCTGGATCGGCCAGACGGTAAAAATCGTAATGCACGAGTAACGCATCTTTGCCTTGATAGACCTTAGAAATCGTGAAGGACGGCGAAGTGACAGATTCTTTGATGCCAATGCCCTGCGCGAGGCCGCGCACGAAAGTGGTTTTGCCGGCACCGACGTCGCCAATCAGCTCCAAAACTAGAGGCGCCGGGTGCGTCTCGCCATATTTTTGACCAAAATCAAGCATTTCCTGTTCGGAATGGATTAACATATCTATATTTTACCATAATCTGGCGATTTTTCTAGGGGTGAGAATCGTGGACGATAGCGGTGACCGGTGCACCAAAAAAGGTACAGTAACACGGCGACGATGGGCAGATATAATAAGAAAGCTTGCAAGTTTCCAGCGTCAGTCTCAACGGAACCCCACGGAATGCCAGCAAAGAAATGGATTATTTTTAGATGTAAGCTCAAAAATAACTGCGTAGCACTAGCGCAGAAAGGCGAAAAAGCCGCCAAAACCGTTAAGAGCATAGTCGGCGCAATTAATGGAGAGATAATCATGCTGGCGAGAATCCCCGTGATTGGAATGCGACCGAAGTAATAAATATTAAGCGGAAGGCAAATCAGCTGAGCGGCAATCGACGGGAAAAAGGCGACTGCGATTTTCGAAACCGGAGCTGAGCCGTAAAAATATTTATTGAGGAGTGGGACGACAAAAATAATGCCACTATATGCGCTAAACGAAAGTAAACTGCCGAGATTTGTGAGAAAATCCGGACGCACAAAAACCATAATCGCTGCGGCGTAGAAAATACTGCGCGCAGGATGGAGTTTGCGACCAACCAACCAAGCAGAAAGCGTAATCATCGACATGATGCCGGCGCGCGCCATACTGGCGCTGAAGCCTGTAATGGCAATAAAGCCCAAGATTAACACGAACGAGCCAAAAAGCGAAAAATGGCGCGAGATTTTGCCAAAAACTTTACGCGCAAAAGACACGATGAGGCCGAGATGAAAACCGGAAGTGACGATAAGGTGCGATAAGCCGACGGTGCGAATCTCTTCATTTAGTTCATCAGAAAGCGAGGCCTTGTCGCCATAAAGGTAACCCAAAGCCAGCCCAGCCTCATCGCGAGCGAGCCGCGCATGGATAGTTTCGCCGAACCACTCCCGAATTTGCCACGACCAATCTGGCGGGCGCGGTTTCTGCACTGAAATTAACTCTGGGCGGTATAGAAAGCCGGCGTAATTGCCGAAACCTTCCTGGAATCCACCGCGAACAGTAATTCGATCTGAGCGCCCGATTACCACTGTTTGACTCGCTGGAATCATCAGATAAACTTGACTTTTTAAAGCGGTTGTGCTATAATTAAAAGATATGGCCTCAATCACTACTCGGAGGTCTTTTTCTTTGGTCTCCGGTGCGGTCGCCACAGTGCCGGAAATTACGACATTTTGACCGTAATAATACTGCGCTTGGAGCAAATCGGCATTTTGCCACGGAAAACGGCAAATGCCGCAAAGCACGCCGGCCGCTAACGCAAACGCAATCCGACCAATTCCCTTCAGAACGGCAGCGATAATAATAGCTGCGAGCGCGGCAAACAACCATGGTCAATCGAGAAACCAGGCTAGAGTCATAGATAACAAAACGCCTGCCAAAAACCCGACACAAAGCCCGAGCGGCAAAAAAGAAATATGAATTTTCTTCCGGCTAATTTCGCGATACTTAATCATGCGCCCACATTAACAGTCAATTCACGCGTAGCAAAGCATAAGTTTAATCTCTGTTAAGCCATGCTATAATTGAAGGATGAAGAAGCGAAAAAATCAGCCGAAATCCAAGATTAAATCGCCAAAACTGTCGGCGCGTCAGAAATATTGGCTGTCGTCATTGCTATTTTTGATAGTGGGGGCAATTTTGCTGACCTGGTTCTTGGAATACCGGTATTTCATCAACGATTTCGGAAGCACTTGGGATTTTATTTTTAAGAATGCGGCGCCGTTTTTCTTTAATGCGCTGCTGCTCTTCTTTATTGTCGCAATTTTGTGGGGGATTACTGGCCGGCCAGGCGTGGCTGTAGGTAGCTCATGGATTTTGATTGTAATTATTACTTATATTCACATCAATAAATATCGCTCGCGCGGTTTTCCGCTGCTACCTGAAGATTTTCAGCTCGCATCCGAGGCAGCTACGTTGACGAAATTCGTTGACGTTTGGTCGATTGTGCGAATGGTGGTGGCTTGCGTAATGATTGCCGCCTTGACGATTCTATTCGAGAAGTTTTTGGCGCGCAAAATGCGCCTCCATTACGAAACGCCAAGTCCGAGCTGGTCTAAGCGAAACATGCTCGGCACGCGCGTGATGATTGTAGCAATTGCAGCGCTCTCATTCTTCTTTAGTACAGATTTCGTGCGCCACAACGATGGCAGCCGCTATGAAGACACTTTTCTCGGCACGCATTTTACGGCTTGGAACCAAAACCGCAATTACAACGATAATGGCTTTGTGCTGGGCTTTTTGTACAACTTGCAAAAGCTGCGTATCGCCGAACCGGATAAATATAGCGAGAGCAAAATTGCCGAGCTCAAAGCCGAATATGTAGACATTGCTGAAACGGAAAATGCTAAGCGCAAAGATCCGGCCGAAGAAAACGTGAGCGTAGTAATTATTTTGAATGAATCATTTTACGATCCGAACGTATCGTTCCAGGGCGTGAATTTCCGCGACTTCTACAAGTACAGCGGCGACGTAACGCCAAATCTACACCGCATCATGCAAAAATATCCGAGCGGCTACATGTATTCGCTCGATTATGGTGGTGGCACCGCGAATATCGAGTTCGAGGCGTTTACGAGCATGACGAATTATTGGATTGATTCCGTGCCATATACAGCGCTGCTGCCAAAAACTGGCGAAATTCCGTCGCTCATACAGGAGCTGAAAGCGCGCAATTATGCCACGACAGCAATTCACCCATTTAACGGCGGTATGTACAAGCGCAATATCGCACTCAAAAACGAGGGCTTCGACACGTTCATTACTGAGCTCGAGATGGATTATACCGAGCATGACGGCAAGTCGGATTACATCAACGACCGCTCCGCCTATCAGCAGACACTAAAGGTCCTGCAAGAGAGCGACGACAATCAAGTAGTTGGCTTGATTACGATGCAGAACCACACACCATATTGGGGTGATATTTACGAAAAAAATGAATTTGAAGTCGAATTCGAACCGACGATCGACCGCGAATCGCGAGCCTGGGAAATTCCGTCTTACTTCCAGATGTTGCATAGTTCCGACGAATACTTAGGCGAATTTATCGATGGGCTCGATCAGCTCGATAAAAAAGTAGTTGTATTGTGGTTTGGCGACCATTCGGCTGGTTTATTTGACTTGCTAAACGACAGCCCTGTCAAAGAAGAGCGCGATTTGGCACGTGTGACGCCATACTTTGTCTATGCAAACTACGACGCCAATTTTACGACGAAAAAATTACCAACCACCACGCCAAACTGCATGGCAAATACGATGCAAAACATCCTAAACTGGCAGAAGTCTTCCCTTTATTATCTAGTGGACGAGGTTTGTGCAGCGGAGCCGATTTTGACGAAAAACTATCTGCAAGATCGCGAATTAAAAAATTCCGAATTAATGCACGATTATGAGCTATTAACCTACGACATTCTGAGTGGCAAACAATATTGGATGAAATAGCCAACAAAAAGTAGGCCCAGAGGCCTACTTTTTTAATTCTTTGGAAATAGCGGCGTGGCCGGTGGCAGAATTTCCGTGGCCGTAAAGATGTCCGCAATCTGCGTGGCGGTGCCTGGAATAAAGAGCGCTAAACGTTCGTTAATCGTCAGTAATTCGTCCACGAGACTTTCAAGCACCGCTTTGGCCTTTTCCGGCTCAGTCTTGGCAAGCGCCCACGGCTTTTCGGAATCGATGCGCTTGTTTAAATCGCCGATTTGCTTCCAGAGCAGATCAAAGGCAAAATTAAATTCGTAAGCTTCCATCTTGGCGTCAAATTCCGGTTCGTCACGACGAATAACTGAGCGACCAGAGATGCCATTCTTCTTGCAAAGCGTAGCGAGGCGTTGGACAAGGTTGCCAAGGTCGTTGGCAAGCTCGTTATAGGCGGCTTCGTACTTGTCCCAAGTAAAGTCGGAATCATCAGTGGTCGAGGCGTGGCGTAAGAAGTAATAACGCAGCGGCACGAGACCATGCTTGTTGAGAATCTCAATCGGATCAACCACGTTGCCGATAGACTTAGACATCTTCTCGCCGTTTACGGTAATAAAACCATGCGCGAGCAGATTCTTTGGCAGCGGCAAGCCGAGACCAAGCAGGATAGCCGGCCAAATACCAGCATGAAAGCGCAGGATGTCTTTGCCAACAATCTGCGTATTGGCTGGCCAATAGGCAGAAATGTCATTATCCGGATAGCCGAGCACGGTAATGTAATTTGCGAGCGCATCGATCCAGACATACATGACCTGCTCTTCGTCGCCCGGCACCGGGATGCCCCAAGCCACTTGGCTCTTTGGACGCGAAATAGAAACGTCTGGCATATTTTTGAGCAAGTTGAGAAACTCTTTCTTGCGGAAGGCCGGCGTAATTTTCATTTCGTCGGATTCGATTTTAGCGCGAATCTCATCCTTAAAATCAGCAATGCGGAGATAATAGTTCTCCTCGCTGAGCTTAATATATGGCTTTTTGTGGTCTGGGCAAATGCCGTCATTTTCGTCGTGCTCAGTGTCGGTGACGAAGTTTTCGCAACCTTCGCAATACCAGCCCTCATATTTGTCTTTGTAAATATGGTCGCCGAGCCGCTTCCAAATTTCTTGGCAGCGGCGTTCATGGTCCGGATTGGTCGTGCGAATAAAATCGGTATATTCTACGCCGAGCGATTGAATAAATTTCTCGAACTGGGCGGCATTTTGGTCGACAAATTCTTGCGTGTCAATACCGGCCTCGGCGGCTTTTTTATAAATCTTATTACCATGCTCATCGGTGCCGACCTGGAAGCGAACTTTAGCGCCCTTCGACATCATATATCGGCGCAGCGTGTCCGCAAGAAGATAGTCCATCACATGTCCGAGGTGCGGATTACCGTTGACATATGGGATAGCTGTAGTGATATATGATTCTTTCATGAATCATATTTTAACATCTTTTACAGATAAAGGCGAACTAGCTAAAAATCGCAATCGCAATCACAACGCCAAGAATAACGAGAACGCCAAGAATGACCGCAAAGGCGATGAAGCCGTTGCTGCGGAACAGGCCACCTTCTGCAAATGGGCTGACTTTTTCTTTCGGCAAGACACCGTTTGATGGCATGTCGCTCGGCGTGGCGTCTTTAGATTTTTTCTTGTCTTTTTTCTTTGGTTCTTCTGGAGCAGCGGCAGGAGTTGGAACGGCGGAATCGTCGGCTGGTGCTTCGGCCGGATTAGCTTCATTAGTAGAAGTAGGTTCTTCAGCAGGAGCTTTTTCCTTATCTTCGGCTGGAGCAGCATCTTCTTTTTCGAAATTGTCGACTGGATCGGCATAGTTCAAGGTAGTAGTGTCTTCCTTTGGCTCTTCGGCCGCGTCATCTTCGGCAGATTTTTCATCTTCTAGATCACCGCCAACGAAGGAAGCTTCCGCCTTCGACTCTTCGGCTGGAGCAGCTGGAGCAGTGGCGTCGCTCACAGGTGCGGGAGTATCCGCCGCGGACACATCCTCGTCGTTAATTGCAGTAGTAGGCTCATCTTCTGGCTTATCGGCGATAATTGAAGGGTCTTGAGGGGTGGTAGTAGCTACATCGGCAGCAAGCTTAACTTGCGGAGCTTTAACGGCATCCTCAGTGGAGACGGAATTATCAATAACGGAGCCGGCAAGGCTCATTTCTGGATTTTTCTTCATCTGTTGCTCGAGCTCGGCGGCAGTAGTAGGAGTGTCGTCGAGACTGATGTCGTTCACATCAAAAGTATTCTGGAGATTCGGATCGTTGCCCGCAGATGCATTTACGGCTGCATTGATTGCATCCATATCTAATTGTGGTTTATTCGAACCCGTAGGTTGTGCGGTTCCGTCCATTAAAAATTCTCCCTTGTATTATATCGATATAGCTTAAGCTTATTTTAATGCTTATGAATCAGTTTTTCAAGGGCGCACCAATTGTCAATAGACAAATCGGCTGGGCGCGCATTCTCGGAAAGATTGAGCGTAGCGAAATAAGATCGAATTTCCTCTTTTGGTAGTTGTAGGCCAACCATAAGGTTGGAAAGAAGTTTTTTACGAGGTGCAATAAAGCCGAGTTTGACGAGTGACATGGTGGATTCCGATGCAAGTGGCACACCAAGCGGCTCGAGCATGACGACTTGGCTGTCGACTTTTGGCGGCGGGGTGAAAAATTCGCGCTTTACAACTTGACCAAGTGTGACCTTAGCATAGATTTGTGCCGAAAGACCGAGAATAGAATAGTCGCCAGGCTGGGCGGCAAGACGCTCGGCAACTTCTTTTTGCATGAGAAGTACGATTTTTTCTGGACGATGCTCGGCGTGAAGGAATTTTTGGATAATTGGCGAGGTGATGTAGTATGGGATATTCCCCGCTACGACATATTTTTCGGGCAGACCGAGCGAATCTAGGTCGAGGTCGAGGACATCGCCATGGATAACTTCAAGATTTTTACCCGGGAAAGACTTTGGCAGGTTCGCAGCGAGCCGGTCGTCGAGCTCAACGGCAGTGACTTTATCAAAGAATTTAAAAAGCGCCGAGGTGAGCGTGCCAAGGCCTGGACCGATTTCGAGCACTTCCGAAACACCACCCGTGCTTGCCATGTCGGCGATATCGATGAGAGTGTCGCGATCTTTGAGCCAGTTTTGACCAAGAGATTTTCTGTTCTGCAATGCCATATTTTACCACCAATGGTTCTTGATCCAGAATTCGTAAGCCTTTTGCCAGCTACCATAACGGCCAACGGCGTAGCCATTACACCAACGCAACTGCGTAATCGGATTGGTTTCCCAGTCGGCGCCGGCGATGGCCATCTTGCTACCTGGGAGTGCTTGACAGAGTCCGGTGGCACCGCTTGAAACGTTGCGCGAAAGCGGGTTCCAATGTGATTCGCGAGTGATGATGTAATTAACGTAGCCGTAGTCGCTCGGCGAAATGCCGACGGCGGCCATCCAATCCTCGTGCGTGCCGGCCGGCAAGTCAATATTCATGCCGACTTTTACTTCTTGCGTAACCGGTTCTTTAGTGACGATGCTAGAGATAACTTTGCGCGAGAGTTCTTTGCCATCTTTCATGTCGATTTCATAAGTAACGGTGCGCGAACCGTTTTGACCAGCTTTGGTAATTTCGCGTTTGCCATAATCGAGCGAGAAATCGTAAGTCGTTTTTTCATTAAACTTAATAACTTCGTCAACGACGACGGTTTGTTTGCCTTGGCGGAAAATACTAAACGCAATACCGTCGGTAATTTTGGTGTTTTCTGGCACGGAAATCCAGTTGATTTCTGGATTCATATCTATTTCGCGCTCCGCCAAAAACTCGCGCACGGTTTTGGCTTGGGTGCGCAGCTCGACATTTTTACCAAAGAAATTCAATTTAACAGTTTTGGCATGATATACGCGGTAGGCGGCGGACATGCCGCTTTCGAGCAAATTATTAAATGATTCGACTTTAACAAGATCGGCTTCAAGGATTTCGACACCGGCAGCTTCAGCAACTTTAATAGGGTCCGTCGCGGCGGTTTTGATATATTTCTTGGTTTGGCCATCAAGTACGACCACTTCGCGTGCGCGGTAAATGTTGATATTGAAGTTTTCTTCGTTAATCGTTTCATCGAGCGCTGGTTCGACCGTGTCGGACTCACTGACCTTGACGTCGGCGCGCTCGAGGGCCTCGCGAATAGTATTAGCGTTACTACGCACGGTGATTTTATTATCGCCGTCGTAAATCGTAATATAATGCTCAGATGAGACGACCGCGCCGCCTTCCCCGTCGCTCGAAGTCGCGCTCGCGAAAATGCCGGTTTGTTTCGAGACGATACCAAAAACAAGACAGATAATGGTAAGAGCCAAAATAATGATCGGAAGATTATCTTTCGTCTCGCGAAATTTCATGCTCTTTTATTTTAGCATATCAGATAAGTTTGGACAATTTAAACAGAGGCGGAGCCTTCAATTTGGAAGTAATAACGCTTGATATTTAGGAAATGATTTTTATCAAGCGAAAAACGTTTGCCGGGAGTAAAAGTCTGGATAGCCTCGAGCGCACGGTCGAGCTGCGGGCGCGTCAGGTAAATTTGATGGTTTTGCAGAATTTGGCGCAAAATCTCAATGCCGGCTTGAGCGACGAGTTCCTTCGAATATTGATTACTTGGCGAAATCTGCCCAAGAATAAACTCAATCTCGTCGCGAAGCGGCAATTGTTTGAGATAAATCGCATAGAGCGCTTCCCGTTCAGCCGGACTTAAAGCGAGACGAACGCGGTTGCGCAAATAGGCATCTTCGGTGTTGGTTTGGTCTTGGCGAAAACTTAAGCCGTGTGCCGTAGCATAGCGACAAATATCCGCTTTAGTCATTTCGATCAGTGGCCGCGCGATTTCTTTCCCCCAAAATGGCGCGATACCGCGCCAGCCGGTGCCGCGGAGGATATTGATTGCCATCGTCTCGACAACGTCGTCGCGATGATGGGCAGTGTAGATTTGGCCGTCGTGTTTTTTCGCTAAATCACGCAAAAAAGCGTAGCGAGCCACCCGAGCGGTGTCTTCAGAGCACTCGGCGCCAAGCTCGGCGCGCTGGCTATAAAATGGTAGCCCGTATTCTTTCGCAAGACGCGCCACAAAAAGACAATCCTCGGCCGAATTTGGCCGAATGCCGTGATCAAAATGCGCAACTACCGCGTCTTGGTCGGCGCGGAACATATGCAACATCACAACAGAGTCGATGCCGCCAGATACCGCAAGGATCTTTTTCATGTGGTACAATTATACTAGTAAAAGGAGTGGAAAGAAAATGCTAGTGATTGGCTCAAAAATGATTAATAGCCCAATCTTGAGCCTACATATAGGCGATCAAATCGCTATGACGCAGCGGGCGATTATTGACCCGGAGGATTTGCGCGTAATTGCCTACACACTAACTGGACCGATGTTGAATGACCCAGAAGTTGGCGATATTTTGATAACCGATGACGTGCGCGAATTAAGTCCGAATGGCTTGATTATCGATTCGATTGATCGCTTAGTGAATCGCGAGGATATTATTCGCCTCGACGAAGTTATGAAACTAAATTTCAATTTGATTGGCCTGAAGGTTGTCTCGCAAAATGGCAAAAAAATCGGCAAAATCGTTGATTATACTTTCGACTCCCAAAGCTTTATGGTTTACCAGCTGATCGTGCAACGTCCGATGTTCGCCTCGTTTAATGATCCGCAACTCACGATTAATCGCTCGCAAATTATTGAAATTGACGATTATAAAGTCACGATTAAACACGATAGCGAAGAAGTTAAAGTTAAGAAAAAAGAAGCCTCCGAAGAGGAGGAATTTAAGCCGGATTTCGTAAATCCATTCCGCAAGCCGGCTTATGATCCGTCCGACGACGACAGCGCGTCGATGACGTCTGAATAATTAAAGCCTTGCCGCACTAGATATTGAATGAGTTTTTGTTGGTCCGGATAGCGGTTGGCTTTGCGGGCGATGATTTTGCACAGTTCGTCTGCGTCGCTACGCGTACCTTGCTCGAGCACTTCGTCGATAATCTGCGCAGAAATGCCTTTTTGCATCAATTCATTACGGAGTTTTTTGGTACTAGTGCCCTTTGAAACGTTACGATTTTCCACCCAAAGCTCAGCGAAATGACGATCATTGATATAGCCACGCTCGTCGAGGCGTGCGAGCACGAGCGGCACGAGTGATTTGTCGTAGCCTTGTTTTTCGCGGGTTTGATATTCGCCAGTTTTGCGATTTTTGATGCACACTTTGCGACTAAGCGTCTTGCGATTCAAATAATCGCGAATTTCTTTTTGCGAACGCGGACGCATTAAGGCGTATTCGAGCGCGCGCTGATAAAACTTACCAAATTCCGAGGCACGCTTTAGCTCAGTGCGTTCGTCGACGGTGAGTTCTTTGCCGATCTTTAGCTTCAAGTCAACAACTTGCGAAATGTCGAGCGAACAAAAAAACTTGTCGTCCAGATAAATATTGACGCGATTTTGGTCGCGGACGGCCGGCTTAATATCAGTGACGCGATGCGACCGCGCCCGCCCCTGCGCAGTCTGTTCATCGTCAAAAATCGTAATCGTTTCGAGCATTAATCTTCGTCGGTTTTAGCGGCTTCGCGAACCTTGACTTCGATTTCGTTCATTAATTCTGGTTTCTCTTTGAAGAGACGCTTGACGGCTTCGCGGCCTTGGCCGATAGTCTCACCGTTGTATTTGAAGAAGGCGCCAGATTTCTCAACGATGCCATATTGAACGCCAAGATCGAGTACGTCGCCAGTCCTGGAAATGCCTTCGTTGTACATAATGTCGAATTCGGCGGTACGGAATGGCGCGGCAATCTTGTTCTTGACTACTTTAATCTTGGTGCGGTTGCCGGAAATATTCTCGCCGTCTTTAATTTGACCGATGCGACGAATATCGACGCGAACGGACGCATAGAACTTAAGCGCGTTGCCGCCGGTGGTAGTTTCTGGGTTGCCAAACATGACGCCAATCTTCATACGAATCTGGTTGATGAAGATGACAGTAGCTTTGGTCTTACTAATGACACCGGTGAGTTTGCGCATAGCCTGAGACATTAAGCGAGCCTGAAGACCCATCTGCGCATCGCCCATATCGCCGTCGATTTCGGCTTGCGGCACGAGTGCGGCCACGGAGTCGACCACGATAAGGTCAACGGCGCCGGAACGAACGAGCGTTTCGCAAATCTCGAGAGCCTGCTCGCCATTATCTGGCTGCGAAATCAACAAATTGGCGGTATCGACGCCAATTTTGCGAGCGTAGGCCGGATCGAGTGCATGCTCGGCATCGATAAAGGCTGCTTGGCCGCCTTGCTTTTGAATCTCAGAAATTGCATGCAAAGCAAGCGTAGTTTTACCAGATGATTCTGGGCCGTAAATTTCGATAATGCGACCCTTTGGATAGCCGCCGCCGAGCGCTAAATCGAGCGCCAACGAGCCGGACGAAAATAGCTCAACATCAATCTTGGACTGTTCGCCAAGTTTCATGATGGAGCCGTCGCCGAATTGCTTCGTAATCTGCGAGAGCGCTAAGTTTAGCGCCTGTTTTTTACTATCATCTTGTTCAGTGCCTTTTGCTTTTTTGGTTTTATCTGCTGGATCCACCGCTTCCTGACTTTTCTTAGCCACTTAAGAACCTCCTTGTTATATCTTTATTATATCTGATTGACCGCTGAAAAACTAGTTATATGCAAGGTCAGACGGTGCCTTATAGGCCGGAATATCTTCAAAGAAATAATGAATCTTATCTTCGACATCGTGCACCATCTGGTCGGACAAGCCACCGTGACGAATGGCGGGATTGAGCCGATTAATGCCATAAGGGATGTAGAGCTCGCCAGTATTTAAATCGATACCGGCGGTCACAATATCTTCGGTGCGGCTGCGCCGAGAAAGCAAAATGTCGCGCAAATCGGCCATATATTCGTCGCCAGCGGCGATGGCGCTGCGGTGAGTATCAATCGCAAGCCATAAATAGCCGTCAAAATCTTCTTTAAGTTTTTGCAACTCTTTTTGTGTGAATTTTAATTTTTTAACGCATAGCATGCGATGATGATCTCCTTAATTTTGTTAAATTGGAATTTTAAAATACTCTCAACCAAGCCATCTTAAAAGCATAATTTCAATGTTTTTTAGCTAGTAGTGGTCAAATAGAGGAAAAAATGATACGATATAATAAATTAACTAAATTACAAGGAAGCAATCATGAGCGGACACAGCAAATGGGCAACCACCAAGCGCCAGAAAGCCGTCGTAGACGCGAAGCGCGGTGCGTTGTTTACAAAGATCGGGAACCAAATTGCCATTGCGGCACGTAGTGGTACCGACCCCGCGATGAACCCTTCCCTCGCGATGGTACTTGAGAAGGCACGCCTGGCAAACATGCCAAAGGCCAATATTGAGCGCGCAATTGCACGCGTAGCTGATAAAAGCGCCGCAGCCCTTATCGAAGAGACCTACGAAGCTTACGGCCCAGGTGGCGTCGGTATCATTATTGAAGTCGCGACTGATAATAAGAACCGCACCATGCCAGAAGTACGCCACACGCTCGAAAAGAACGGTGGTCGCATGGCTGATCCAGGTTCGGTGATGTTCCAGTTTACGCGTAAAGGCGTGATTTTCACGAAAGCAAAGGGCGACGAGCTAATGATGGCCGCGCTTGACGCTGGCGCCGAAGATGTGGCTGACGAAGAAGATGGCACCACGATTTATACCGTGGCTGGCAATCTCGCCAAAGTACGCGGTGCATTAATTGAGGCTGGCATCGAAATCGACTCGGCTGAGTTGCAATACGTGCCAAACAATACCGTCCCGACCGATGAAGAAACTTCAGCGAAAGTCGAAAAGATTCTCGACGCAATTGATGATCTCGATGACGTCGTCGCGGTTCACACGAATGCGGAATAATCATTGACTTTTTAGCCAAAGTGTGCTATAATAGAAAGATGGTCCCCCGAAAGGGGGATTTTCTGGTTATTTGAGGCCAGTAGAACCAAAACCGCCTTTAGAGCGGTCGGTCTCGGTGAGTTCTAAAACTTCCTCCCAATCGACGTGTGTATATTTGGCGACTACACCCTGCGCGATACGCATGCCTGGCTCAACCACGAAATCTGTGTCGCCAGAATTTTTGAGTAAAACACTCATCTCTCCGCGGTAGTCGGAATCAATCGTGCCGATGCCGTTAAGTAATGAGACATGGTGCTTATATGCGAGGCCGCTGCGGCTGCGAATCTGCAACTCGTAACCGGCCGGCAATTCCACGCCCACGCCAGTGCCGAAAGCTTGAATTTCGCCCGGCTTCAGCGTGACTGGCTCAGAAATGTGCGCGCAAAAGTCAAAACCCGCCGCACCTTTGGTCTGATATTGCGGAATGATTGCGTCGTCGTAAAACTTGATAATTTTCACCTTCATAACTAAAGATATTGTAGCATTCTATGGTATAATTTTCCCTAGTGGAAGGATGGCCGAGCGGTTTAAGGCACCGGTCTTGAAAACCGGCGTGGCGAATAACCACCGTGAGTTCGAATCTCACTCCTTCCGCCATTTTCTGTATTTCCGATAGCGACCTACGTTGATTTAATTAGGGTGTTTATGCGATACAAGATAACCGAGCTGGATCCTTGGCTAGAAAAATACGCGGACGATATTATGTTGCGAATGTGGCATTTCAACGAGACGCGCTTTGCCCTGCTCGATTACAAGACGGATTTGTCAGCTTTTGCGAACGGCTACATGTTTTTTGGCTTTTCGCGTACCAAGACCGGCTGGGTATACCGCGAATGGGCGCCAGGCGCCGATGCGATGCATTTGATTGGCGACTTTAACGGCTGGAATCGCACTTCCCATCCGATGATACGCATCGAAAATGGCGCGTGGGAGATCAAGCTTGAAGGCCGTGACGCGCTGAAGCACGGGCAAAAGATTAAAGTACAAGTGACGCGCAACGGGCGCAGCTTTGACCGAATCCCGCTCTATATGACGCGCGTAGTACAAGATAAAGAAACGCGTGGGTTTGTGGGCGAGATTTGGGCGCCAGAAAAAGCCTTCCGTTGGACCGACAAAGATTTTAAGCCGAAAAAGTCCGAACAATTGATGATTTATGAGGCGCACGTCGGCATGGCACAAGAAGAAGGTCGCGTGGGCACTTATCGCGAATTTGCCGACAATGTAATTCCGCGCATCGTCAAAGACGGCTACACCGCCGTGCAGTTGATGGCGATTCAAGAGCATCCATATTATGCCTCGTTTGGCTACCAAGTATCGAATTTCTTTGCCGCATCGAGCTGGTACGGCGAACCGGATGATTTGAAATATCTCGTAAATAAGGCGCATAAAGCAGGTCTACGCGTTTTGCTCGACATCGTGCATTCACATGCCGTGCCAAACACTTCCGAAGGCATCAATATGTTTGACGGCACACGCACGCAGTTCTTTATGTCGGGCGAAGCCGGCAATCATCCAGCTTGGGGGACGAAGCTATTTAATTACGGCAAGCACGAGGTGATCCATTTCTTGCTGTCGAACCTAAAGTTTTGGATGGAAGAATATCACTTCGATGGCTTCCGTTTCGATGGCGTGACGAGCATAATTTATCACCATCACGGTCTGGGCGTAGATTTCACTAATTACAAGCAGTATTTTGACGTGACAACCAATACCGACGCTATCACTTACCTGATGCTCGCGAACAAGCTAATTCATGGAATTAATCCAAACGCCATCACAATTGCCGAGGAAATGAGTGGCATGCCAGGCATGTGCCTGCCAGTTAGCGAAGGCGGAATTGGCTTTGATTACCGCCTCGCGATGGGCGATCCGGATTTCTGGATTAAAACGCTGAAGGTCAAGGACGAGAACTGGGACATGCGCAAGATGTGGTATGAGCTGACGGCGCACCGTCCGGGTGAAAAGAACATTGGTTACAGCGAGTCGCACGACCAAGCGCTAGTGGGCGACAAAACGATTATTTTCCAGCTGGCCGACGCCGAAATGTATACTGGCATGGATAAAGCGTTCCACTCTCCCGTCATCGACCGCGCAATTGCGCTACACAAGATGATTCGGTTTATTACGCTAGCGACGGCTTATGGTGGCTACCTGAATTTTATGGGCAACGAATTTGGCCATCCAGAATGGATTGATTTCCCGCGCGAAGGTAATGGTTGGAATTTTCATTACGCGCGCCGCCAGTGGTCACTGGTCGACAATGGCTTTTTGAAGTATGAATGGCTGAATAATTTTGACAACGGCATGATTGAACTCGCTAAAAAGTACAAGCTCGACAGCCAAAAAGATGCCGAAAATCTCTGGATCGATGAACGTAAGAAGATTATTGCGTTCGAGCGTAGCGGCCTACTCTTCGCATTCAATTTCCACCCAAGCCAATCGCAGACGAATTTCTGGCTGCCAGCACATATCACTGGCGAAGGCAAATATAAAGCCATCTTCTCTACTGACGAAGTAGATTTTGGTGGTCAGGGGCGAATTAGCGAAGAATACGAATATTTCACCCAAGACGACAAAAAGCGCGGACTGGGCTTTGAAATCTATCTGCCTTGCCGCACGGCGGTAGTATTCAAGAAGCAGAAGTAGCCTTGCCCGATAGGGGGATTTATGCTATATTTTGAAGAGTAATTGCTTTTGCAATAGTGGCACCGTAGCTCAGCTGGTTAGAGCGTAGGACTCATAAGCCTAAGGTCACTGGTTCGATCCCAGTCGGTGCTACCATTGTAAGGGCAATTATTTTTTGTGGTAAAATTGGGATATGAATAAGAAAAATGGTTTTACAGTTCTGGAATTAATCTTGTGTATTGTGTTTGTGGGGATTTTTGTGGTGCTCTTCTTCTTGCAAAAGGTCAACACTGAGGCGATGGCGCGCGACGAACAGCGCAAAACTGCTATCAATGCGATGTATTATGCGCTTGAGGAAGGTTATTACGCCGAGAATGGCGCCTATCCGGAGAATATCGAAGAAGCCGAGACTTTGCGCTGGATTGAGCCGAACCTCTTTACGGACCCATCCGGTTTTACGTTATGGCAGGAAGATAGTGATTACACTTACGAATCGTCCGAATGCGAAGATGGCAAGTGTAAATCCTATACGCTACGCGCCAAGATGGAAAAAGAGGCCGAATACGTCAAAACATCTAGAAATTAAAACCAACAAAAAACTCCCCTTTCGGGGAGTTTTTTTATTCGGTCTCTTCTTTTGGATGGCCGTGCTTATTTTCGTAGACCAAATGCGAGATGGTATTCACTTCATCTTGTGGCGTAGAGAGCCAGTTGAAAGTATAGGTGGTCTCGTCGCCAACGGTAGACATACGCAGGGTGCCAATGCTAAAGATGTGGTCAAAGAGAGTCTTTTGACGGAAAGAGACGTCCTCAATACGACTCAATTTGATGATATTCGTAGAATTTGCAAACAGCGAAGTGCGGGATTTTTGGATGGCGCGATGGTTAGTGATATAGAGTTGGTTGGACTTATAAATGCTGGCCGCTACAAAACCGCCAAAGATAATTAACGCAAAGACAGCAAAGACTGCTAGACGCAAAAAGCCCATCGCTTGATCGTTAATCTTAAACATGGTTTGATCGAGATTGTTGTTTTGTGAGAAAACAATTAGCACGATGCAAAGTGCGAATATTAATATACCCACGGTGGCCCAAATGCCAATCACGCCAACCTGGGCGCGCTTGATATGGAGCACCACATACTCATCCGGTTCGAGGTCGATGTCCGGGTGCGACATAGCACTGCGAGCATGTTTGAGTTTTTTGAGCTCTTTCTTCATAACTTGATTATAACATTCTTTCATCTTATTTAAAGGTTTTTCTTTGACATATACGCTTTGATATTGTATAATAGGCTAGCAATAGGAAGTTCGGTTATGTCACAAAAAGATATTATTGGACGCGAAACTAGAATTGATATTGGCCGCAATATCCAGGGAGTACCAGCAAAGATTGATACCGGAGCAGACGGATCTGCTATCTGGGCCAGCGATATTCATATCGACGGCGATAATCGTCTCTATTTTAAGCTCTTTGGGGAAGGCTCGCCATATTATACCGGTCGCACTCTTACGCGGACGCGCTATTCGGTTGCCAACGTAAAAAGTGCCTCGGGCGACGTCGTTCTAAAATTCCGAACTCACATCAGTATTCGAATCAAAGGAAGACGCATTAAAGTGCTATTTGGGCTCTGCGACCGGTCATCGCATACATACCCAGTCTTAATTGGCCGTCGGACCTTAAGCGGTAAATTCATCGTAGACGTCACGCAACATGAGGGGATTTACCCAACACTCGAAAAGACCAAAACGGCAGCTTTCAACAAAAAGCTCGCCAAAAATCCACAAGAATTTTATCAAAAGTATTATCTAAAAGGAGCTGAGGAATGAAAATTGCAATCCTTTCTAACGGAAATGCCAACTATTCCACTCGCCGTCTAAAAGAAGAGGCGGAAAAGCGTGGCCACGAAGTTAAGATAATTAAATACAAGAACTGTTACATTTCGATTGAGCGTCATGACAACCGCGTTTATTACAAGGGTAAACCGCTCGAGAAATTTGACGCGATTATTCCACGCATTTCTTCGAATATGACTAAATATGGCACCACGATTGTGCGCCAACTCGAAATGCAGGGCGAATATGTATTGTCGAAGTCGCTTGCGATTGTGCGCGCCCGCGATAAACTTCGCTCAATGCAACTCTTGGCCAAGAACGATATTGATGTGCCAAAAACCATGATTTCGCGCAACACCGCGGATATCGATGAGTTATTAGCGCAACTTGGCGAGATGCCAGTGATTATTAAGCTCGCAAGCGGCACTCACGGCAATGGCGTGGTCTTGGCGGAAACCAAGAAAGCCGCCAAGTCTGTTATGCAGGCCTTCTATCTGAATGACGACAGCGGCACAAACATTCTCTTGCAGGAATTCATCAAGGAATCGGCTGGTACCGATATCCGCGCTTTCGTGGTCGGTAGCAAAGTGGTTGCCAGCATGCAACGCCAGAGCTTGGACGACGATTTCCGCTCCAACTTACATAAGGGCGGCCTCGGCACGCCAATCAAATTGACCGCCGAAGAAGAAAAGGTAGCCGTAAAAGCCGCCAAGATGATGGGCCTTTCGGTGGCTGGTGTCGACATTATGCGCTCGAGTCGCGGTCCACTTGTGCTCGAAGTGAACGCTTCCCCGGGCTTCGGCATCGAACGCGTGACTGGTCGCAACGTGGCCGGTAAAATCATCGAATACGTTGAGATGAATGCCAAACGCACCATTCGCAAAGACCGCGTAGGCGCCTAAAAAAGAAATTCCGAAGGTAGTGCCGTAAAAAGCACTACCTTTTTGTGCTAAAATAGGAGGTATGATTTTAGCAGTCGTGCTCGCGGCATTATTGTTACTGTTCTTGCTCGTGCGCCATCATGTGGGCGTGCCGTTTTTGGCGATGATTGCTGGCGTTTCGGTCTACGAAGCCTTCGGCTTGCAATTTGCCGGTGCCATCCACCAATGGATTCCGGCGATTGACGAGTGGTGGGCACAGCTTGGACTTTATATATTTTTTGTATTTGTGATGCCACTAATAATTTACATTCGCGCCGGCAAAAGCGGCCTGTTTGGTGCACTGCGCGTGATTGAGGCGATTGTGTTTGCCCTGCTCTTGACCGTCCTCGTGGCCGATCCACTAGCAAATCTCTTTAGCTTCGACAATACCGCGCGCGACGTAGCAAACTGGATTGAAGGAATTCGCGGAATTCTAATGGTGGTAGGTGTTATCTTTGCCTACGTAGACGTGATGTTGTTTCGTTCAGGTCATTCTTCCTAAGTTCCCAGATGGCGATGGCGCCCGCAACGGAAACGTTGAAGGATTCTTTTTGGCCGCACATCGGGATCTCGAGAAGGCGGTCGCAAGTTTGCAAAATCTCAGGCTGAATGCCGTGCACCTCCTCGCCCAAAATCAAGGCGGTATCTTCAGTAAGTGTTTGCGGCTCAGCGAGGTTAAGCGAGTCGTCGCCCTGCTCGAGCGCGGTGATGGTCAGATTATTCGCGCGGCACTCGGCGATGGCATCTTCTAAGTTGTTGATTCGGCGCCACGGCACGATATCTTCGGCGCCGAGGGCGGTTTTGTGGATTTGCTTACGGAGTTTGGCCTGCTCGTGTGGAAGGCCTTTGTCATAAAATGGCGTGTAGCCGGTGATAATCACCTCATTTACGCCGAGACCTTCGCAAGTACGAAAAATCGCGCCCACATTATAGGTGGAGCGAATATTATCTAGAATAACCACGAGCGTTTTCATGATACAATACAATTATGAATGAGAATGAGGTCCAGAACAAGCGTAGGCAGAATGAAGAGGAAGCGACCGCTCGCCGCGCCCGGATTTTGGGCTTAATCTATCTCGATACGCGTGATTTCGAAAAAGATATCCCGCTGGTGCGCAACGTCCTCGAAAAGGACCAGATGCACAAAGAATTTATCATTCCGCTCCAAAAAGGCGAGGAAGGCATACCGTATCAGTTTATGGTCACCAGCCAGACGCCGCGCCACACCATCGAAAAGATGACGCAGGAGTACAACGATGCGGGTTTGCGCATTGAGTTTTATTTGATTTCTAATTCTGCTTACCAGGTGTTCATGTTGCGCCATGATCCACCACAACAAGTGCATTATGACGATATCGAAATCGCAAAAGAAGGCGATAGCGAGACGCTGGCGTCGGTGTCGCAGACTTTGGATTCGGTTTCGACCGAAAAAGTGTTCGACTACTTGCTCGACCAGGCAGATAAGCTCGGCGCATCGGATATTCACATCGAGAACTTGCGCAGCGCGATTCGCATCCGCATGCGCGTGGATGGTATTCTGCACCCAGTGGCCGAAATTAGCCGCGATCGCTACCGTATTTTCATGGGCGAGCTCAGCTCCCGCGCCAGTGTGTCCATTGCGAGCACCAAGCCGCAGTCTGGCCACATGCAGAAAGACATCACCCGCGACGGCGCAACGCACCTACTAAACATCCGTGTCGAGATGGTGCCAACCATGTATGGCCAAGACGCTGTGCTTCGTCTCTTTAACTTCGATGAAAGTTTGTTGAACCTCGATCTGCTCGGCATTACCAAGGAAGAACGCGCCACGATTGACGAGATGATTTCCCACCCGCGTGGCCTTCTATTGATGGTTGGTCCGACGGGTTCTGGTAAATCTACCACTCTGTATTCGATTATTAATGCTTTGAACACGACCGATCGCAAGATTATTACCCTTGAGGATCCAATTGAGTATGGTCTCACGGGCATTTCGCAGATTCCGATTGCGACTGGCGAAGGTGGCTCGTTCGCGGAAGGTTTGCGTTCTGTTTTGCGTCTCGACCCAGACGTCGTGATGGTGGGTGAGATTCGCGACCAAGATACCGCTCGTACGGCGATTCAGGCCTCGATTACCGGCCACTTGGTGTTGTCGTCCTTCCACGCCAACTCCACTTCGGCAGCGTTCTCGCGTATGATTGACCTCATCGGCGTGAATCCGATTTTCTCGTCCTCAATTCGCCTTTTGATTGCACAGCGCTTGGTGCGCCGCTTGGCAGACAATAAGGAGCCGTATAAACCGGACGATGCCACCGTGCGCTACATCAAGAAGGCGCTCGAAGGTGTAAAGCATGATTTCAATTTGGATGACATTACACTCTACAAGGCGGTGCCGTCCGAAGAATATCCGTTTGGTTTCTCTGGCCGTATGGGAATTATGGAGCAATTGACCGTCACGGAGCCGATTCAGAAGTTCATCCGCGGCGATGTGGCTGACGCAAATACGAACGAGATCGAGAAGACCGCGAAGGCGGAAGGTTTGATTACTTTGGAACAAAAAGGTATTCTCGCGGCGCTGCGCGGCGAGACGGTAATTGAAGAAATTGGCCGCGTAATTTAGCGCCCTTCCCTCGACTTTTTAACGCGCTTATGCTATATTTTAGACATGACCGGGTGTAATCGCGGGAAATTTTTGAGTTTATCCGCGGTTTTTAAACCTTATACCCCTTTTCAAAGGGACAAAAATATGCTAAAATGAGTCAAGTTTTAAATATAAAAGGTAAAAATATGTCGTTTGAGTTATTGAAGAAGGTGGGAGATGCCCAAAAGAAGAAAGCCGTCATCGACGTGCGTTCGGGCGACACCGTGCGTGTTTCGCAAAAGATTAAGGAAGGTGATAAGTTCCGTATTCAGGTTTTTGAAGGTACCGTGATTCGCGTTGACCGCAAAAATTCCCATACTGAGCGCATCGTTGTCCGCAAGGTCACCTCTGGCGTTGGCGTGGAGAAGAGCTTCCTTATGCATAGCCCACTCGTAGAAAAAGTTGAGATTGTCCGCCGCGGTAAGGTTCGTCGCAATAATTTGCGCTACCTCCGCGAACGCTCTGGTAAGTCCGCTCGTTTGACGCAAAAAGATTTCGATCGCCATGCCGTCAACGCGCTTCCAGAAGAGGAAGAAGCCGAAGAGGCCCCAGCCGAAGAAGCTGCCGCCGAAGAAAAGGCAGAAGCCTAATTTGGCAATCTTAGGAATAGATGAAGTTGGCAGAGGCCCCTGGGCGGGGCCTCTTGTTGTGGGCGCGTGCGTGCTGGGCGATGCGCAGATTGAAGGATTAACTGATTCAAAGAAATTGACGCCGAAAAAGCGCGAAGCGTTGGCGCCGGTGATTCGCGAAAAGGCCGCGGTGGGCTTGGGCTGGGTTTCAGCTGAAGAATTAGACCGGATTGGTCTCTCGAAAGCGCTCTGTAAAGCAGCGCGCGCGGCCGCGAAACAAATAAAAGTGCCATTTCATGAAATTGTGATTGATGGCACGATGAATTTTTTGCGCGATACCCCGCTGGCCGGCCATGTGCAGGTGCTGAAGAAGGCAGATTTACTGGTGCCGGAAGTGTCGGCGGCCTCGATTGTGGCGAAGGTGGCGCGGGATGAATATATGTATAAATTGGCCGAGAAATATCCGGGCTATGGTTTCGAAAAACATGTCGGCTACGGCACGGCAGCACACAAGGCGGCGCTAGAAAAGTTGGGACCGTGTCCGGAGCACCGCAAAAGTTTCAAACCGATTGCGGCTTACGTGGGTAGCACACGTGAGAAGGGCGACCGCGGCGAGAGCGCGGTGTGCGATTATCTACGCGAATCGGGCCACGAGATTGTGGCGCGCAATTGGAAGAATAAGTATTGCGAAATCGATGTAATTTCGCGGTTTAATGGTGTGCTGTGTTTTACGGAAGTAAAATACCGCCGCGCTGGCGGTGGCCTAGACGCGATTGATAAGAAAAAGCTCGAAAAAATGCGCTTTGCGGCGGAAATGTACCTTGCCAAAAATGGGGGCGGCGCGGCGATTCTGGCGGCGGCGGAAGTGTCCGGCGACAATTACCAGGTTACGGATTTTCTAGTCCTACAGTAGGCTCGTTAGGGCAGAAAGTGAGAACTTTTTGCATGGCGACTTTTTCGGCCGGCGTCACCCAAAGCTGATATTTATATTTAACGGAGATTTGGCGGGCGACGTATTGGCAGCGGAAAGCTTGATTACTGGGTAACCAGGTGGAGGCATCTTGGTCGAGTTTTTCTTGATTGGCTGGGCCGTCTACGGCGAGAAGATTGAGTGGATCTTGGCTGATTTGATAACGCGTATCGGCATCAAAAGCGTAAGCGCCAGTGGCCCAAGCGTTACTGAGCGCGACGACATGATCGATTTGGACGGCGCCGGAGGTGTCTTCTCCGCGCACGAAGTTGATAGTTTTACCAGTATACGGGTCGCTCAACGTACCGGATTGCACTTTGCAACCCTTCATGACTTTGTCGGTAAGATCGCGGGTAAGGATGGCTTCGCGGGTGTTGCAGCCAGAAGCGGTGAGGCCCCAGCTGTCGTAAAATTGCTTGCGATAGTATTTTTGGCTGGTGTCTTTTGCGCGGACGGCGAGGGCGTTTAGAACATCATAGGCCTTCATGGAGTCGGGCTTGGTTTGGTCTTTGCTTTGGACATTTGCGACGTTGTCGATGAGGGCGCCACCGTCCGGCGAAATGTATTGATAGGCGGCCGGATTGAAAATTAGGAAAAGAGCAAAAAGTCCGGCCGCCACAATGACGGCCGTGACGCGGCGCCGCTTGTACTGAGACAAACCGGCCATGATAATTAATAATTCTCGGCGCGAATTTCAAAGTAGCTCTGTGGATGGAAGCAGACTGGGCACTTCTCTGGTGCCTTTTCGCCGATGTGGATATAGCCACAGTTGCGACATTTCCAGACAGTGACACCGTCGGACTTGAAGACCATGCCCTTCTCGATATTTTCGAGGAGCTTGCGATAGCGCTTTTCATGCTCGGCTTCAATCTTGCCAACTTCTTCAAAGAGCCTGGCGATTTCTTCGAAGCCTTCTTCGCGAGCTTCAGCGGCGAATTTAACGTACATTTCAGTCTCTTCGTATTCCTCGCCGGCGATGGCCTCTTTCAAATTGGAAATAGTATCAGGCACGGAGTTGTCTTCATGAAGAGCCTTATACCACATTTTGGCATGCTCTTTTTCGTTGTCGCTGGTCTCTTGGAAGATTTCAGCGATTTGCTCGTAGCCCTCTTTCTTAGCTTTGCTGGCAAAGAACTGGTATTTGACACGAGCCTGAGATTCGCCAGAAAAAGCGGCGTTCAAATTGGCTTCGGTTTTGGTGCCGGATAAATTCTTAGACATTAAATACTCCACTTAGTTGTTAGATATATTTTAACAGCTAAGTGGAGTGGGTGGCAAATCGTTAATCGACGTTGACGCCTTTTTCGAAGTAATGTTTACCGAGCGCATAGAGGCAAACATTAAGAACAAGATAGGCAGTATCAGCCGAAACAATGAGCGTGCGATAGTTATCGAGGCTGATGGCATTTTCTGGGCTACTCTCAAACATAGCTTTGATGCCATCATCGAAGAACCCGATGCAATAAATGACGGCAAGCAGAATTGCTTGTAAGGTGAAGTAAAGAATCATGCCAATGACGACGGAATATAATACTCGATTATTATTACGACGATGGCCGACAACTAGACCGAAAAGACCAACCGCAATAACGTAAATTATTTCGAGCAAAGCCGTAACGAGAATGCCGCCAATGATGAAGCCCATATCAGCATTTTCAACAAGAGAGCAAAAATATTCATACATATCATTATTCCAGAAGGCAATAAAGAAACACGTAATAACAACAGCAACCGCAATGACAGTTGAAATGAGCGCAGCAATAACCTTGCTATCATAAAGTTGAGCGCGAGTAATTGGCAGCGTATGAGTGAGATATGCTTCATCTTTGTAGCAATTTTGACGGAAACGCACCCAAATACGAATAGCGGCATTTATAATAACGTTAATCATGGCACCAATTACGAAACCTGGCAAGATGTGACGCAGAAGACTACCAATGACGGAATCGGTAAGATTCTCGCCGAGACGCATAAGAATCGCAAAGACAAACGTAATGATATAAAAGATAATAAGTGTACGATTCATCCATAAGAGGTCGTATTTAATGAGTTTTCTTAGCATAGAACATACTCCTAAAAATATCATTAATGGATGCTTTGTGTTTAGCGCGCAGTTTGTCAGCCGAACCAGTTAAAACGATTTGGCCTTTGTCGATAAAAATCACGTCGTCCAAAATGCGTTCCACGTCGGAAATGAGATGCGTGGAAATTATTACGCTCGAACCTTCTTTGAAGTTGGACAAAATTGTGTCGAGGATATGGTCGCGCGTGGCTGGATCGACACCGCCGAGCGGCTCGTCTAAAATATACAAATCTGCGTCGCGCGACATGACGAGAATCAGCTGCAATTTTTCCTGCATACCTTTGCTCATTTTGGCGATTTTCATACCCTCGTCGAGGTCGAGATCCGCAAGTAGAGCGTGCGCGCGTTCAAGGTCGAAGTCCGCATAAAACTCACTAAACATTTTGAATGCCTGCTTAATGGTCATCGTTTTGTCGAGATAAGTGCGCTCTGGCAAATACGAAATGTGCGCCTTGGAATTTACGCCAATCGGTTTGCCTTTAAAGAGAATTTGGCCGGAATCTATCGTCAATAAATCATTCACAAGTTTGATTAATGTCGACTTCCCTGCACCATTTTTGCCCAATAGGCCAATAATTTTGCCTTTGTCAATTTTGAGATTGACATCGTCTAGCACGACACGCCGGTCGAAGCTTTTGCATAGATGTTTACATTCAAGCAATGCTGCCATCTACTGCCCTCCTAGTTGTTTTAGATATTTGATAGAATCCGCGTAAGTAATGCCAATTTTGGCCATGTCGCTGGTGTATTTTTGCACCAGGTCGCTTGCTAGCTCGGTTTTAATTTTGTCGAGCAAGCGCTGGTCGTTCGTAACGAATTTACCGTTTGTGCGTTCGGTAAAAATCAGCCGGTCTGATTCGAGTTCGGTCAGGGCCTTTTGCATGGTATTGGGGTTCACTTTTGCCATCACGGCAAGCTCGCGTACGGACGGGAGTCGACTGCCCGCCGCATACGCCCCAGATACAATGGCCACCCGAAGCTGTTCGACCAACTGCAAATAGATTGGCCGTTCGTTATCGAATTTAAATTGTATTACTTGCATAATGCAATGGTACAACTAGTGGATGAGGTTTGTCAAAAATTATTTAACTCTTTTGATTGCTTCAGCTATAATATTCACAATTTCCTGGCGAGACATTTCTTCGGGCTTGCGTAAACGAGCAAGAGGGATTTTTGCAGAAGCAAAAATGCGTTCAACTTCTGCATCGCGTTCCGTACGATCCGTGCGGTCGTGCGTAGAATCGTCTAATTCGATAGCGCAAACTGGCTTCATATTTTCCTTACTAAGTAAGACGTAATCAACAGATTTGCCATTAATATGCTTGAAGGCGGCGTTCCAGTTTTGCCCTTTTACTTTATGGTTTAGCAATGCCGATAAATGAACCTGCGGAATGATATACCATTTACTGCCGAGCATTTCGTTGAGCTGCTTAAAGAATTCGGACTCGCGCTGAGTCATGATGTAGTTTTTTGCAAAATAGTGATAGGTCGATTTTTTGATAGTTTTTTGATTGTTGGTGGCCTTAAAACTACTTTTCTGAATCATTAGCGCTAAAACTGGCGCCGCGATTAGAATAGCCAATATAAATGCTAATAAACTTGGGTCCATGGTTATATTTTAGCCTATATCGATTAGGCGGTAGTTTAGAATAATTTTCCAGTGAAGTTTAACTCATCGTTGTTACGAATTTCGGCGAACTCTAGCAACTCGCGAATTGTCATATTTTTACGTTTCCATTCATAAAATGTGGCGTCGCCGAGGAGTACGTAATGCCAGGTAATATCTTCACGCTTACCGAGCGGTAAGTCATTAATTCTTTCAACCCAACGAAGTGCTGCGCGTTTTTTGCGGATGACGTTTTGGTGCGATATTTGATCTTGAGATTTAGTCTCTACTAGATAATTATCGCTACCAATACGCACTACAAAATCAGGAATATATTCTGCCGGCATACCATCTTCGCGCACGTAGCGAAAACGAGCAAAAGTATGGCGGTTTTCTATCACTTTGCACAGAGCGTCCACCTCGCCATCTTTGTCGCAAAATTCCATAAAATCGCGCTCATATTGGCCCTTATTGCTCGGGAATGGACACTTTTCGTAGATGCACTTTGCTAAATCTAGGCTATAGTTTTCGCGAACAGTGATTTTATTTACGCTTGAGAATGGCGTAAAGACTACATTCGTCTCGCCCACATTCTCCGCCTCTTCTTGCGAGGCGATGATAGCGGAAGCTATTTGCCCAATAATATGATTCATTACTTCCGTAATTAATAATGCCTTCCAGTTCTTCCCTTCGGCTGGATTAATTTCGCGCCCAAATAATTGCTTGCGAATATATTTATCTATTAATGCGGCAATTTGAACATTATTAATAGACAGAATAGGAAAATCTAATGCCTTACGGCTACGGCCAAGACTGTCGGCGGTATTTAGTTTTTCGACGATATGATTCGTAATACGGCTTAGATAATCGTTATAGCTAGTAGAGCGAAATACTCCGGATGTCACCTCGAAATAGCCAGCATTAACACCGCTGAGTACTTCTTGATCAATCCACTGCTCGCGTTCTGGAATCATTTTGATAAGCGCGTCATAGCTCATCCCGAATGGTTTCAATTTCGTAACATCTAACGATGGAGTTTTCATGACAGACTCCGCCTCATTAATAATTAACGGAAGGCGAAAATCGTAATCCATATAATCGTCTTTTAATCCGACTGGAATTAAGTCGCCTTTAACTTTCCTACCATCGTCTCCAAGTTCTTCATCGCCATCCTCGACACCCATTAAGCCGCCGTTTACTAACTCGTCGTAGAAATCGCGAAATGCCGGATGTTCTACGATCGATAAGACGTCGAAATAATTAGTTGCCGCCTTATGCTCGACCATAATCGCGCGACGGTTCTCATTTTTGAGCTCGTCGATTTCTTTATTGCCACGCCACATCAAGCGCAGACCGCGACCGATTGTTTGTTCTAGAAGAATTCCGGAAGTTGTACTACGTAGCGGAACGATAACGCAGATATTATTAACGTCAAAACCTTCGCGAAGCATTAAAACAGAAATAACCACGCGTGGGTTCTCGTGACGATCGAGCGCGAATAATTTGTTGCGAAGATTATTCCACTCTTCTTCGCCAACTTCGCCTTTCTTATTGCTGTGAATTTCTATAAATTCTTCTTGACTTAAACCTTCGAGCTTTAGAAAATTTGCAACTAACGGTACTACGTTTGTATCTTCACAAACTACCATCATCTTTGGTCGTTTGGTCGAATCGACATCCCTAAACTCTTCTTCGAGTTTTGCTAGTTTCGAAAGACCGGCGCGAAGCATTTGGCGTTGACCATCAGACAAATCCACCACCTCGCCGCGATCATTGCGCACAGCTTTAAAAACTAGAGCCTCAGTTGCTAATTCTTTACGCTCGGAAAGCATCAAAGTTTTCACTAAACCACGACGAATCGCGTCAGTTAAATCGAAATCTACAACAATGTGTGGAAAATAAACTTTTTCTTTGCCCTTTTGGTTGTATGGCGTGGCGGAAAAATCTAACTGCATAGCACGATTAGCTTTGCCTTCGGCGATGTAGCGCAAAGATTTTTGCCATTCAACTTCTTCCTTTTCACCACCCTTTATATTGTCGTGAATGTGATGGGCCTCGTCGTTAATCATCATAAGGTCCGGAAGATTGTGTAGGAATTCGAGCTCCTTTTTACCGCGGAGCGAATTATCTAACGAATCTAGGCTATTTCCCGCCGTAATACCCGGAGCAACCGGCAAGCGCCAACCGTCGTCAATGCCCGGTTCGTCTTCTTGCTCATCTGCCCCCATGAGTAAATGAAAGTTTGTAATAGCAATTAAACCATCACCGGTAACTTTACTACCAATTTCGGTTTTGGCGGCTACGCTACTCTGCAAAAAACCGTAAAATTCATTACGGTATTCTTCTGGCAAAAATAGATTCTCGAATTTCTTAATATCACACGTTTCGAAATTGCGAGTTTGGCCATCGTCGTTCATTTTGCCGAGGAACGCATCGAGCAAACGTTCATAGACGATTAAGCCAGGCGCAACAACGAGGAAATTCTTAGTATAGTTTCCTTCTTCGTTATGTTTGGCATTTAAGTATTGCCAAATCATTAAGGCTTCAAGCACCCAAGTTTTACCGGTACCGGTTGCCATTTTTACGCAGTATTTTGGGAAGGAATAAATATCGTCGCCAAGTTCACTCAACTTTGTACCGCCACGTTCCAATAGGAGCTGCGGAGCGATTTCATTATAAACATCAACAACTTTATCTTTTTTGAGCACTTCATGAATATAAATAATATTCATGATGGCATTACGCTGCCCAATATGGAAGTTCAGGTCGCGCATATCTACATAAGCATCGTCGAACCAGTAAGTTAACAATGCGCGCGTAGTTGGTGTGACAGATTCCATAAAGCTGCCGTCTTCCCAGGCTGCTTTGGCGCGTTCAGTTACGGCCTTCGCAAAGGCTAGTGGAGGATATTTGTAGCGTTTTTGTTCGTCAATTTCCATATATCAATCAATCCTTGCAATTACTTCACTTTCAAAGCCAAAGACGTCTACTGCCCTGATAGCAATAAGGCCAGTTGTATTGTTAAGCGGGAGCGTAACTTTGTTTACGACATGCAGTGCGTCACTATCGTTATCGGTATTTTGGCGATAATCCTGCCAAGTACTGCGGAAGACGTTGCCGTCAAAGTCGGTATCGATAGACCAATATTCAATTAGTGCAAGCGGGTCACGCGCAATAACTTCATTCATTTTTTCTTTATTCTTGGAATCGAGTGGCAAAGAATCCGAAGATAAAATTACATAGTTATCTAGCTCTACAGTAATTTCGTTGCCGTTCACGATTGGGTCTTTAATGGTGAGATACTGGAGTGATGAGAAGCGAACTGGTGTACGAATTGTACCGTCTGGATCGACCGCAACTTGGTCGCTAAGTTTCTTAAACGTAGTTTTGCTCTTCAATTGGTCGAGAAGATCTGGCGGGATAATTTCAATCGTCAGCGTACCATTCTTGTATTCTTCGAGCGTTTCCAAATATGCGCCAAGGTCGCTACGGAAATTCCAGCCGAGCAATGCAACTTTATCCCATCCGCCCTGAAAAGTATTCATTTCATCAAGCGCGCGTTTGATGGTATTTGCCGAAACTAATTCCGACGGCGAAGCGACATAAACGAGACGTTTCGTGCGCGGAATTTTGCCTAAGTTGCGACGCGGATTATCTTCTTCGCGGAACGGAACAGCACCATACAAGTTAATGACGATTTGATTTAAATCACCAACGCGGAAACGTGTACCAAAGTTTGTACTCATTTGCTCGCGCTGATAATCGCCAACGGATTGATATAGAAATTCACCAGCGTCGTTATCGATGAAACGTTTGCGCATAATCATAGTGGCAGGTTTGCCGATGTCCGAAGTAATCCATTTACGGCCAAGTTTTTCCGCTACCGCAGCAGTAGTGCCGGAGCCGCCAAAGAAATCGGCGACGATAGAGCCATTATTCGAAAAAGCCTTTTCTATTCTTTCCAATAGTTTTTCTGGCTTCTGAGTTCCATAATTAACTCGTTCCGTATCAAACGTTTGAAGTGATTGTATATCGCCCCACCAGTCCTCCATATGTTTTCCGCGGCCCAAATCTCTTTCTTTTCCATCAATACTAGTTCCTCCTCTTGAGTTAATGAGAGCTTGGGATTTTTCAGAATATGGCGCATATTGAGCATTAAAAATCGAATCATTACTTTTCGCGTAACAATAAAGTGTATCGTGCTTCTGGGCAAATTTATTCTTTGAAACTCCTCCGCCAGAATAGCCCCATATTATTTCATTTTTTAAATTTTCCTTACCAAATATATCATCAAGTATTACGCGCATATACGCGCCGACATGATAATCTAGATGAACACATATATTGCCCCGCTCACTTAAGAGCTCTCTCATAACTACCAACCGCGGATACATATATTTTAAATAAGCAGCTGTACCCTTCACGTCTTCGCCATCAATGTTCGCACTCCAAGTGTCAGCGTAAGCAAACTGCTCAAGCACGGTCGGTTTACTGTCAATATTCGCACCCGGAAGTTCTATTTTCGTACGATAATCTGCCTTGCTATCATATGGCGGATCAATATAAATCAAGTCAATTTTGCCGCGCATGCTAGGTAGGCCCGAAGCCGGGTCGCCAGCCAAAAGTGCCTGCATGACTAGTAGATTATCGCCATAGACTAGGCGATTCTTCCAATCGTCAACATATTCAATATCGTCGTTGAGGATTTCTGCCTGACTGCGGTCCTTGTGCGGCTGAATAAGTTCATTAGTTTGTAAAGTAATACGGGACGCAGCAGAAAGTCCGTCCAAAATTCTATTTGCTTCTCTGCGCCCCTCACTGACTACCTTTGGTAGCAGTTCAATGAGGCTGCTCATAATCGTAGGTTCCAATTACTCTTATGTTTGATAATTTTTTGGCACAGCAATTTAATAAAAATTGCAGCCCCCAAGTCGCCGGCTGGAACCTACAATTTCGCGTTTTAGGCAAAAACTATAAGACCGACTCCTATGGGAGCTGCAATCAAAGTTTTTGCAACGCGAAAATGCGTCAGCTAAAACGCGATATATTGTTAAATTGTAAGTTCCACCTTTATTATATCTGTTTTTATAGGGTTTGTGCGAAAAATCTTGAACTTATGCTTTTAATCGATTTTTATTGACGCTATTTTGAGTCGGGAATCTTGGTTTATCCCTTACGCAAATATTAAGTTCATCTCGCATGGACTCAATAAACAGCATACTAGGCCTCGCTAGAGTCCATGGGAAAGGAGTGATTTGAGTGTCTGCATTAAGTTGTGGATCGTGAGAGTTACGCTAAGTATCGATGTGACGAAGCGTAAAAAAGTGGCTCGCCGTTAGGAGAGTCACTTAAACCAAAACTTTGGGCGTAATCCTAGTTACGCGCCCATAATGTTATTATACCAAATCTTGAACTTATGCTTAGTTGAAATCCGAAATTCGATTCGTGCGTAAGCCGAAAAAAGTTAGCCGGTAACGGCTAACTAAAACAACCCGAGGATAGTTTCTAGAGCTATTCTCAATGATAATATTATATCGTATTTATGCTTGTGCTGTCGATTGATTGACGGTAGCTTTTCGCTCGGGGTTGAGGTTTGCTCCGTTTGAATGTTCCTGCGATTCGCAAATGAAACCCGGCTCGCTGAGGCTTCATTGAACGGTAATTCTAGATAGCTAGAGGTCTCGGAGGAAGTGCTTTACATGAGCGTACGGATAATTATCCTAGGCGTCAGTGTGGAGTTTGGAATTCGATTTCCGAAATTCAAAAAAATTCGTCGCTAATTAAATAGCGACGAACCAAACCATCGAGCGTAATTTCTAGAGTTGCGCTCATTAATGCTATTATACCAAAACCATTGCACTTATGCTTGTCGGTTTTGTAATTGACTATATAGTCAGAAACGCACCGCATGGTGTCTTAATGGTTTGGGCTGGCATTGAAGTTGTTGTTGAGCTCGCAGAGCTTCAATGAACAGGATTCTAGATAACTAGACGCTCTGAGGAAGGATGAACGTGACGATTACTATTCGAGTGTGGATAGTGGAGTTACGAATCCGTATCCGGTTTGTTTAGAAAAAATGAGTTAGCTAAAGGCTAACTCATCCAAACCATCGGGATAGTTTCTAGAGCTATCCCTCTGTAAGTTATTATACCATAGGTGCTATAATACAGATATGGCTATCGAGAGGGTGATTGATACCAGTCTACACGAAGACGACAACGAAGAACGTGCCGTTGAGTTTTCTCTGCGCCCGACTAATTTTGACGAATATATTGGCCAGCGTCGTTTGAAGACTAATTTGAAGCTCGCGATTGATGCCGCGAAAAAACGCGGCGATGTAATGGATCACGTGCTTCTGTATGGTCCGCCAGGCCTTGGCAAGACTACTATGGCCGGCGTGATTGCGCACGAGATGAATGCAAATTTTCGTGCTACTTCTGCCCCGTCGATTGAGAAAGCTGGCGACCTTGCTAGTATCCTGACAAACTTGACCGATGGCGACATTTTATTTATTGACGAGATTCATCGTTTGCGCCGCGCCGTGGAGGAGATTCTTTACTCCGCGATGGAAGATTACAAGCTTGATATCGTGATTGGTAAAGGACCGGCCGCGCGCAGCGTGAAGCTCGACCTTCCCCGCTTTACTTTGATTGGCGCCACCACACAAGCCGGCAATTTGGCTGGGCCGCTACGCGATCGCTTTGGTCATTCGTACCGCTTGGAGTATTATGCCGATGGCGATATACAGCAAATCATCGAGCGCTCGGCCAAGATTTTGGATACTAAAATTGACGCGGATGCCGCAAGGTTGCTAGCCACCCGCTCACGCCTGACGCCGCGCATCGCGAACAGGCTTTTGAAGCGTGTGCGCGATTACGCCGACGTGAATGGTGATGGTATCGTAGATGTGCCGACCGCCAAAAAGGCGCTCGACATGCTGGAGATTGACGAGCTCGGCCTGGATCCGGCCGACCGCAACATGCTCACATTGATGATTGAGAAATACGGCGATAAACCAGTCGGCCTAAATACAATTGCAGCACTAACCGGCGACGAAGCCTCGACGATTGAAGATTATTTAGAGCCGTTTTTGATTCAGCTTGGCATGTTGCAGCGCACGCCACGCGGACGCGTCGTGACAGACCTTGCGAAAAAACACTTAGGTTTGGAATAAAAAAATACCCCCTCAGCGGGGGTATTTTTGTAATTTTATAAAGCGATGTAGTTGTCTTTGTTGGAAACCCATTCTTTGATGGCGTTCGCGGTCTCTACTTCCCAATCTGCTGTGTCCTTATCTACTGAAGAAACGGACTGTGGACTGACATAGTAAATTGAAATTGTATCGTTGGAATAGACGGGATCGCCCGCGCAAACCCAATTTGCGCCGTCTTCGGAATAATCAACGCCGTTGCGGCAGATTTCAATGAAAGCAAGTGGCTTATTATCCGTGTCGTCACCTTGCGCGACAAAGCTAGGGACGGCTTGAGCGCCCTCCTTCTTAGTAGCGCCGCCAATGCTGAGATAAGAATAGTTCGGGCCACCAGCGAATTGGCGATATTCGTACTGGACGTAGTCCATCTTGGTGTCACTCGGAATTTTGAGACCGAGATCATAGCCATCAAGATAAATATATTTCTCGGATGTGCCTATTGAGTCGGAAATAGTAATCGTAGCACCATCGTCAGATTTCTTGATTTGGTCCGTTTCGAGCTCAACGATGCTACCGTCGGATTTTTCGATTTTAACGGCGAGATTGGCTGGCTTTGCATCTTTTTGCGTCATCGCATAAACGCCAAAACCGGCGCCACCGATGCCCACGAGTAAGCCGATCACTGCGAGTGCCACGAGCGCACCGCGACCGCGACCCTGTTGTTGCTGTTGACCTTGCTGTGCTTGTTGTTGGAAGGCTTGTTGCTCGCGGCCCATTTGACCTTGTTGCTGGCCCTGAGTAAAATCGGTTTGATTTTCCATATTAGTTTTCCTTGTTTTGCTTATGTTTATTATACCATAGTATGTTATTTTGCAACTTTGCTCACATCAATAACGCCGTAACGCAAGGCATTCGTAAGTTCTTCGTAGTGCGGCGGCACGAAATGCCCTTCGTTATATTCCTCGCGAATGCGATAAAGATTAAACCAATAGGCGGAATCGACTTCTTCGGGCTGGAGTTTGAGCCCATCTAGCGCGACGTCAATTTGAAGATAATAAATGTCCGAAAAAACGCGTTCTGCATCGATACGACGCGCGCAAATTAGTTTCAGTTTTTCTGGTGCAATTTTGATGCCGAGCTCTTCGGTAAGTTCAGTAGCGGCGCCTTCTGGGCTAGTCTCGCCAGCTTTAGGATGGCCGCCAGTTAGGCCATACATATTCCCGAAAGATTTGTTTTTGGCGCGTTTTTGAATCAGAAAATCGCCCTGCGAATTCTGGATAATAATCATCACGACAACGATGTAACTATCTGGCGGAATGCGCTCGCCGGCCGTAATGGTTTTGCCGAGCGGCTGACGATTTTTGTCGAATAAATCACGCTGTTCCATTTTGGCCTTTTTTCGATTCGACGGATTTGTCGGCGGCTTCTTGCAGCTTTTTATTAATATTCTTGTGGAAAGTGTCAATGTAGTAGCCGACAAAAGCGTCAATGAGCAACAAAACGCCAAAACCGATTAGCGCGATTCCGATGGATTTAAATTGGCCGCCATAATAGTTTTTGATGGCATTGTCCGGATTGAGGGTATTTGGTGCTAAAGAAGCATCGTTTGGATCATTTGGGTTGTAATAAATCTTGGCGTCGTTCGAATTCAGCAAATCATAGCCATCGAGATTATAAAAAGTTTTAGTATAGGTTTTGCCGTCGACTTCATATTCGTAAGTGATAGTACAAGTGCCGCCTTCGCCAGACGCACATTGTGGGATACCGGTATATTTAGCACGCGTTTGGGCGGAATATTTATTTCTGTCGATACCGCCGCCTATTTGCGTATTGAAAACAAAATAGAGACAGATACCAACGATGGCAAAAATCGCCGCCGCAATTAGGGCGCCCTTTTTGATGTGATAACCGGGTTTCTCTTCCTTGACTGGGGGATATTCTAGTTGTTGTTGGCTTTGCTCTAAAGTCGGCGATGCACTATGCTCATTCATACTATTTAAACTATAGCACGATGAGAAATTTTAGCCGAAGATGCCGCGCTTGGTGCGGGCGAATTCCTCGATGATTTCCTTTTGTTTGCGACTGAGATTGCGCGGAATTTCTACATTCACCGTGACGATATGCGGGCCGCGCTCGGAGTTGCGGAGGGTTGGCGCGCCATGGCCGGAAAGCTTGAAGTTTGTGCCTGGCTGAGTGCCGGCAGGGACTTTCATCGTGACGACGCCATCTACGGTTTCAACGTCAACCTCCGTGCCGAGCACGGCGTCAACCATCGGAATTGTAACCTCCGAAAGAATAAGGTCACCTTCGCGCGTGAGGGTCTTGTGAGCGCGCACGCGGACTTCAACATAAAGATCGCCACGTTGGCCACCCTCTGGCGCCGGACCGCCTTTGCCGCTTAAACGAATCTGCTGGCCGTCCCAAATGCCGGCTGGGATTTTAAGCTTAATACTTTCACCGTCAACGGAGATGTTTTTAGTGGTACCAAAAATTGCTTCTTTAAAATCAATCGTGACCGAGGTGCGCAAATCACGACCACGGCGCACGCCGCGGAAACCGCCACCAAACATTGCGCCAAGAATATCGTCGAGGCCACCAAAGCCAGCGCCACCAAAATCGAAATTGAAAGATTGACCGTTGAAATCGAAGCCGCCGCCAAACGGATTGCCGCCAGGGCCACCCGCCGCACTGCTACCTACGCCGGCATGACCGAATTGGTCGTAGCGCTGGCGCTTGGTCTTGTCGCTCAAAACCGAATAGGCTTCATTGGCTTCCTTGAACTTCTCTTCAGCTTCCTTGTTGCCCGGATTTTTGTCCGGATGATATTTGATTGCAAGCTTACGAAAAGCCTTTTTAATCTCATCATCAGATGCGTCTTTTTTGACGCCGAGAACTTCATAATAGTCTCTTTTACTCATGCATTATAGTATAGCGTTTAGCAGTCGTGGGGTCAAGAGTGCTAATTCATCATGACGATACCGACCACAATCAAGATGGCGGCAACGATATAATTGAGAATCATACGCCTGGTAAAACGTTTGGCGCGGATAAACTTCGGGAAGACGCGACCAAAACACAACGTGATAATAAAGTTGGAGAACAAGCTGGCGACGCGACCAATTGGCGACACTAGCGATACGACTGGCGCAATGACGAGGCCAAATTTATAGAGGATTTCCCCGCCAAGAAGCATTAAATTGTCGGCAAGTTCAGCTGCAAAATGTAATTTGTGTTTTTTGCCCGTAAAGAAGGTGGTGCGGACGGCATGACGCCAAGTTGGAAACATAATAAAACCAAGCAAAGCCGCTAGCAGCGAGCCAAGCTGGAAATAGAAAAAGCCCTGCGCGAAGCTAATAATAGTAGCCGGACCTTCGGAAATAAACATCGCATAAACGATGTCCGACAAAACTGAGAAGAAACAATAAATAATTGTAATAATGGCGACGCCGAAGTTTGGCTTTTGCTTTTCGCTTTTGGTTTGATTACCAAAAACTACGAGCGCTGATGCGCCAATCATGAACAGAAAACCGAGCGCCTGATTGACGGTAATAATTTCGCCGAGCAAGAATACGCCGAGGCCGATGGAAATAAGTGGCGCCACTTGGCCAAACACCACAATATCGATGTTGTCACCTTTTTGAATGGCCTTGTAATAATAAACAGCGCCAATTACGTTGATTATGCCGGCTAAAATCAAGCCGAGCGCGTGGTCGAGCGGAATCACCATGACGGCACGGCCGAAAACTGCGAACAAAATCAGCAGCGACACCGCAAAGCTGATGATATGCATCACTGCAAGCGAGCCGGCACGCTTTTTTGGCAAGGCGGTGTCGGTCAAATAATTTTGAATGTAGCTGCCTACGCAGTAGAAAATCGATGCAAAAATCGGAAAGATGGCCCACATCATATCTTTATTTTAGCATAAGCGGATTATTTTTGGGTGCGGTGTGCGACCGCAAATGGACTGGCGTCAGAGTCGAAAGAGTCGGTAATTTCGCGATTAAATAGCAGCGTCGTGACGTCGCCGAGCGTGAGGCAGCCTTGAATTTCCATTTCCTTGTCGAGGACGATGCAATAATCCGTATGCATACGTAGAAACGTGGATATGACCATTTCGAGCGAATAATCGCCGCGCACAAAAGCCACCTTGCGCTGAATGAATTTATCAATCGGCTGGTCTTCCTCGATTTTGAGCGGATCGATTTCATCCGTATAGACAAGGCCGCAGACTTGCTTGTCTGCGCCGAGTACTGGGAAACAATCAGCACCGGTTTTGTAGAGCTTATCGAGCAATAGCGGGCCAAGAAAATCGCCTTCGTGCAGGAACATCATGTCTTTTTTCGGCACCATTACACTAGAAACGGGAATTTTATCAAAAGACATCGCACCAGCAATGAGATTACGTTTATCATCTGGCAAGACATCTTTGGGCGTGCGTTTTAGGACGGCCACAAGTTCTTGTTCGGTTTCCGGCCGAAAAGGTTTCACCTTTTTCGGTGGGCGATATTTTTCAAGCTTCGGATCAAGAGCCACCACCATCTTGGTCATGAGCTTCTGAAAGAAGTTCTTCGTCATGCTATAATTTTAGCATGAATAAGTTTACAGTAGTGGCTATCGTTTTCATCGTGGCCTGTTTTGGTGGATTAGTAGCCTGGTCCACACTCAGATCTTCTGACTCAACCACAGACTATAGCAAATATAATTCCGCAGAAATTATTAACGGCAACGAAGATAACGGCGGCATCGACGAGCATGTGCGCGGCAAGGCCGACTCGAAAGTAATCGTCGTGGAATACGCCGATGTGCAATGCCCGGGCTGCGCGACGATGATGCCACGCATGACCAAGCTCTACACGCAATATGGCGACCGCGTCGCATTTGTATTCCGCAACTTCCCGATTAACGGCCACCAAAACGCCCGCGCAGCAGCGGCGGCTTGCGAAAGCGCCGGTTTCCAGGGCTATTACTGGGAAATGCTCGAGACGCTATATAGCAACCGCAACGATTGGATTGAGGCTTCCGGCAACACGCGCACGGATATTTTCGCGCGATTATTTAAGGAAGTCGCACCGGAAGGCGACGAGATGAAATTCCGTGGCGACATGAGCGACGGCAACATTGAGAAAAAAGTGAATTTTGATTACGGCATTGGCCGCAATGTAGATAAAGTCAACGCGACGCCAGCGATTTATATTAACGGCGAGGCGATTGATATTTCCGAGGGTTCGTTCGACGACGTGATGAAACGCATCTCCGACAAGCTCGATGCGGAGCTTGAAAAGGTTGGCGAAAAGACCGGCCCGCTCGAAACCGAAGAAGAATCCGAGGAGTAATTCGCAAGAGCATCAAAAAATCCCGAGAAATCGGGATTTTTGCTTACATTTCGATGTATTCATTCCACCGAAGTGTATCCACTCGGAGCGTCCCCTTGCGAGTACGCTTTTTCATGGTGTTCTCCTGCTTAGTAATGACCTGTGTTCTTACGACATTTTCCCCAAAATCCGATATGCGGATCCGAACACAGTGATTAAGATTTTAGCAAAGAATGCTGTCTAAGACAAGCATAAACTTTTTCTACCCCTAGCGACTCTTGAGAGCTTCTCTAATGCGTTCCTCGACCGAAAGTTGATTATTGACGCCTTCCAGGGCCTTTGTGGCGTCGACGAGCGTAAATCCGAGGGCCATCAGCGCATCGAGCGCTTCGTCGTTCATTGGGATGGCGCCTCGCTCTGGCTCAGTTTTGCGGCCATAATAAGTTGGCAAGCCGACTTTGTCGCGCAAGTCAACAATCACGCGCTCGGCGGATTTTTTGCCCACACCGGCGGCTTTGGAAACGTAGCCCGCGTCGGCGTTCGCGATGGCGTTACGCACTTCTTCGACTGGCGCGAGGCTCAGGATGGCCATGGCGGCCTTTGGGCCAATACCCTGCACGGAAATTAAAAGTTCAAAGAGTTTTTTGGCGGCGAGGCTAGTGAAGCCGAATAATTCTTCGGCCTGCTCGCGAATGTGGTGATAAGTGTAAAGCTTGACGGTATCTTCAAGACTAAGCGTGTCGAAATCGATGGCCGTAAGAGTCACCTCGTAGCCGACACCTTGGACGTCAATAATGACAGAGTTGGCAAATTTTTCGGCCACTTGGCCACGGACGTGTGCAATCATGGCTTTATTATATCATCTGACGCATGAAAAAAGGCCCGCCATTAGTGGCGGGTATCTTTCTTAGTGATGAGCAGCATAGTCGGCGTAGAAAACATTTCCGCCGTATTCATAATCGCCTTGCAACGTGGCATGGCCGGCATGGAAATAGCAGTAGTCGGTTGACGGAAGCAGATAGGTGTCCGAATTTAACACCTCTCGCGGAATCTCGCGACAACGCTCCAGCGCATCCGGCTCGTCGATTTTGGCCGTCCAGAGAATTCCCGAGGGCGAGAACGCGTTTTTCATATAGATTACGTCCTCGATTGTGTTCGGGAATTCGCCGCTTAGCATGCGATTAAAAACCGTTTCGGCGACTGCGGCGCCACCTATGCCACGACATTCGTGGTAGATAAGGCGGGCCATCAGCTCGTTTTGTTCGTCAGTCAAGGTGATTGATGCATAACGGCCTTTACCGATTGCGACCGCAGCCATCACTTCAGGCTCTACCCCGTAGGCGGGCATTTCGACAATAGTGGTTTCAACAATTTCTTCGGCGACTGCGTCCGGTTCGGATTTCTCAGAAACCGCTTCTTTTGACTGAGCCATCTTTGTAGACTCGCCGGGAAAGTCGACGACTTTGGTGGAACTGTCGATGGTTACCATGGTGGGCGGCTCGACCGCGTTGGCGTGAGTCGGACGTCCTTCGTCCGGTAATGTTGTAGTTACATCTTTCGCCGCTAGACGGATGATGCTGGCAGCTACGTTCTCCGTAGTGAGTTCGGGTTGCGTCGAATCAAGATTGTCAGCTGCTGCCACGAGCTTGTTGCCGCGAAAATAGCCGCTTAGGCAGATGATAATGCCGATAATTAGCCAAGCGACAGCAAACATCGTACATTTTCTGACATAATTTTCCATAAGGTATAATCCCCTCCTTAATACTTTTGGAACTATTTATGCGTACTCTCTTAAAGATCGCGAGCCTTAAAAACGCTCGCATCTTATTATTTTATCACAGATTTGCTTTTTTGTCAAGAATAAGCGCTATTGATAGGCTAGGCGCGTCATGAGAGCGTGGGTGATGGCGGCTGCGAGCGCGTCAGCGGCGTCGTCTGGCTTCACAACCTCTTGCATGCGCAGATATTCGCGCACGGCTTCCTGCATCTGTTTTAGAGACCGTCCATTTACTATCATTAGAAGAATCTTTGAAATGATTGACGATTTTTTGAGCTAATTCATCACTAAGACCGCCAGATACACTCGTAGCGCTACTGTTGCTATTACTCTCTTCCATACTAGTGAGGATGCGCATATCTTCAACGTAACGTTGATAATATTTGAATTCACTATCCCAGCGCGGGTTATCTTTTGAATTCATACAAACAGAGCCGGTAGCCCAACCTTCATTTGCGACATCTTCGGCGGCATTAACGACGTCGACGATATCATTGACGACTGGTAGATTGTTGCCAACGATGCCAAAATCGGTTTGAAGGGCGTTGAGGATATTAGCGTCTTTTACTCCCCATGGCGATTGGCGGTTGGTGCAGAAGTTGATAAATTTACCGAGTTCGGAACCTTCTTTAATGTTACCGCTACTATCGAGATTTGGCTGAATGGCGGCGATATAGGCTGGGTCATCTGGTTCTACATCAATAGTGGAATAGTCGGAAGTTGGAATTGGCAAGCCGTACATATCGCAAGTAGCGCCTTCGAGGAAGGTGCATTCTTGATAATTTGAAGTGTAAGTTAGCTCTTCGTCGGCAGCCGAGACGGATGAGAGTTTGCGCACGGATTTTCCAAAGGAATTTAAGAGTCCAGAAAATGTACTAACGGCGTTGTTTGAATAGGATAAATAGGTGAAATTAGACATGAGTGAGCCTAGGAAGGTATTTGGACTAGTGGCATCAAATGGGCTGCGGTGGAGGCGATCGATTTCGGCTTCTTGAGCGAGAGCTAAAGTAGTGTTGCGATTTTGAGTTTTAACGGCGTCTTTGTCGGAAGGCATATATGCGCTACCCTGAGTAGCAAGGCTAAAGTTGGCGGTAGCGGCGCCTTGGGAGAATAATTCGCCGGCCGGAATACCGGTATAAGTTTCGAAAATGTTGCTAGTGAAGATTTTGGCGACATATGGAATAATAGCGCTGACGATAGCGGCGACGATACCAGTTAAAACGATACCGCCGACGGTTTGAGCGATGGCGCCAACAATGAAAGTGGCAAGTTTGCCGCCTGGAATAGCGGTGGCCGATAGTGACATAATAGCGGAGGCGGCCATGACGCCGGCGCAAGCAGTATTAGTGACGCCAGTCGATACGGCGATTGTAGTAGCGGCGCGAGTGATGTTGTCAAATGAATATGGCTCGACGGCTTCTTTCGATGAGAGAGTGTTGCCCATGACGAGTTTTGAACCAGCAGATTCGAGAAGTGAGCCATTGACGGTTTTGGTTTGTTGTTTGCCGTCAGAATCGACGTAGCTTACTTCTTGGTCGGTAGCGGTGGTCATAAAATTCAAGGTCTCATTAATCGCGGCAGCATCACCTTCGCCGGCCATCATTTTACTGATTGGCTCCATAAGACTTAAGAAATAGGCAATAGATTGGTAAATTTGGTATGCGGCAACGGTGACGGCGGCGATATTTGCGATGCGGAGTGCGGAACAAACTGGAATGCCGATTGACGAAACTTTGCCGGCGATATTATTAACCATAGCGCGCGCTTTTGACTCTGGCGTATCGCCAGAAATGCGATTCGTGTCGATATCTTCACCGTTTTCGCGGATATGATCTTCTCCAGTTTCTTCGTCAGTATCGTGTCGAACGGTATTTACGGATGCATCTGAGCCAGTGACGCGGTCGGAGACAGTAGTTTCGAAATTTTTTGTATCAACTTCATTATCGCCGGTAGATTTGTAGCTATCGAAGATATCGCGGGTGGCGCCTTTCTTTTTGTAGTAATAATCGGCCGAATCGTCAAAAAAACCAGCGATGCGACCGCGTTTAGCCTGATAGTATGAATCACGAAAATTAGCATTATTGGCGAATTCGTTTTGGAATGAGCTAGCGTCGATAATTTTGTCTTCATATTTTAAGACGGTTTTACCGCCAAATTGGCCGCTCTGGAAAGCACCGCTTGAATCGAGATGGCCGACTTCGATGCCGTTATTTGCTAAACGTTTTTTAAGATATGGCGAGAATGTGGAATATTTAGTAGTGAAGCCGCTGATTTTAACTTGGCCGCCACCATTAATCATATAAGAAATGAGTCGCGAATTGCGCATATTGTATGAGGTAAATTGCAAATCGGTAGCGCCAGTATAGAGAGCGGATAAATGTGGGCCAAGTAAGGATTGCGCGCCGTAGAAAAAAGCGCCGCCGCCGAATAGGACGCCGACTATAATTGTGAGTGGCGCGGCTTTCTTGAGCCATTTTTTACGACCGCCCTGTTCTTTTATATTGCGTCCGGCAACAGAGTTGCGGAATTGGTTGCTGAAATTTGATTTTTGATTCTGTTCGGATTGCTGGAGCGAGCGAGTGATGCGATTCGAGCTGAAAGATTTTTGGCCTCTCGAAACAGAACCGCTATCTTTTGCTGCGGCTTGTTCTGCGGCAGATAGTTCTTGACGGGCGATATTAGCGGGGCGAATATTCGCCTCTTCCATACTGTTATATGGATCATGCTTGCCGCGATAGCGACCATCATTTGGTGTGGAGACCATAGATGATTATATTTTATAATAATTATAAGAAAATAGCAACTTTTTTAAGAGATAATGTTGTAATATTTACAACAAAAAACCTCCCGGTTTTCGGGAGGTTTGAGCGACTATTTATGGGGTTTTTCTAGCGTTCGGGTTAGTCGTAATGAGACCTTCCTCGGTTTCTGACGCCACAACCTGAATATGAACGTGGTTTTGGCCGGCGAAGAAGAGACCTTGGCCAACTGGGAAGTTTGATAGACGTTTACGCTCCTCGTCGGTAAGCTTGAAGACATCCGAGAGAACATCGACAGCGGAGGCAGATTGTTTCAAAAGTAGCTGCATGGAAGAGTTTGCCACAATGGCGCGGCCCATCTTGGAGGACATGAAGTCTTCTACGTCCTGTGTAATCGTGGTAAGGCCAAGATAATATTTACGAGCACGCTTCGCGAGGCTGAAGAGGAAGTTGGCGGAATCTTCATATTTCATGAGCTGCCAGGCCTCATCTACGAGGAGGAGACGCTTCTTTTGGTTAGCGCGTGTAATGTTCCAAATATGGCTAAGTACGATATACATAGCGACCGGACGGAGCTCGTCTTCGAGGTCGCGAATATTAAAGACGACCATTTGGTTATTAATATCAATGTTGGATTGCTGCGAGAAGATACCTGCGAAGGTACCAGTGGTATATTTACGGAGACGCTGCGCGAGGCTCGGGCCGGTGCCGCCCATGTGGAGTAAGGTATCAAAGAGATTAATGATAGTTGGTGGCGTAGATGTGTGCGTGAGCGGATCGTTAGTAATGCCAGCGCGCGCATAAGTATCAATGAGGGCTTGGTCAAGATCGGCTTCCTCGTTTGGAGTGAGCTGAGCAGTGCCACCAGCGGCGCCGCCGAGCATTAAGCGGAAGAGACCATGAAGCGTAACGAGATTAGCACGAAGTGCGTCGTTAGCATCCTCGGAGTCGACAACTTTTGGTAGATCGAATGGATTGATACGTACATCGGAGTTAAGACTGAGGCGAATATAAGCACCGCCGACGGCGTCACAGAGTTTCTGATACTCGTTTTCTGGGTCGATAATTAAAACTTCAGTACCGATCATCATCGAACGGAGCGCTTCAAGCTTTACGGTGAAAGATTTACCTGCACCAGACTTCGCGAAGACAACCATGTTGGCATTTTCAAGTGAGAAGCGGTCGAAAATAACGAGACCGTTGTTGTGCATATTAATACCGTAAAGAATGCCTTTTTCCTGAGTAAGGTCGGCCGAAGTGAATGGGAAGCTAGTGGAAATAGCGCCCGTGTTCATGTTACGGCGAATGAGAAGCTGGTCGGTACATTGAGGCATAGTAGTATTCATGCCCTGCTCTTGTTGAGAGCTGGCGACTTTACTGAAGACCATTTGCTGACCGAAAATATTTTCGATTTTGTGCTGGACGAATTGGAGTTCATCGAGCGAGTCGGCGTAAATGGTTACATAAAGGCCGTAGCGGAAGAATTTCTCGGCACCAACTTGGAGCTGATCGCGGAGCTCTTCGGCATCGGAGATAGCAGCTTCGAGCTCCGGATCACGAATTTTACCCTTCTCACTGTTGATATTAGCGCTAGCTTCGAGCTGGGTGACTTTCTTTTGGAGGTTCTTCATGACGACGCCAGTATCGGCTGGGTAAATATACATGGAAATATCGAGAACTTCGTCGATATTAATGATAGAGCTGAGCCAGCCGGTATAAAGGGTGCGTGGGTAACCGTAGACGTAAATGGTGCGACCATATTTAGTGCCAAGACGGAAATAGTCGGAATGAATTTCGACCGAAGATGGCGAGATAAGGTCGCGAAGGGTGGTAATACCAGTTTCGAAGGCTTTCTGGATTTCGACTTCTTCTTGTAATTGAGCCTGCGCGGCGATGTCGGCAGCGCTAAGTTGTGGTTGTTTTGCCATTATTTTTCTTCTCCCTTTTCGCCCTTTCTTACGTATAGATGCGCAAGTTTATTAAAGTCTCCGAGCGGTTCGCGAACAGCTGTATCTGGATTATTAAAGTTGTAATAAAGTTGGCCAAGTTCCTTAGTATTTAGACGAACGGATTGAATACCGATTTGGAAAAGACCGGATATGACGGCTTCGGCGCGGTTGTTAATTTCGGTGACGGCTTTGTCGTAAGTAGCACGATCAATGCGGTTAACGGCTGGAGCCTTAGACTTGCTAAAGGACTTAAAGAAGTTTTTAGTAGCCTCCATGGCTTTTTCGGCTTCAGCGGAAGTGTAATATGGAATAACGATAAAGAATGATTTATCCATAATATTAGCTTCTTGGGAAAGAACGTCGATAAAGTTAATATAATCATCCATCAAGATACCGAGAAGCATATTGTCGTTATTGCGACGGAGTTCAGCAAGGCGCTCAATATATGGGCCGATATCGACGCGCTGAGAGCGAATTAGAATTTGAACGGTGAAATTTAAGGAGTTGAGGAAGTTTTGATAAGAGTATTCGACAGCTTCCCTTTCTGTCTCGCTCATAAGGTCGAAGTTGATAGATTTGCAGGCGATAACGGCGCGGAAAGAGCCATCTTTCATAATAACCATAGAGTCGCGCAACTCGGAAATCAATAAGGTGGCTTGGGTGGAATTCGGATTTTCTTTGGTAGGAATAGGAACAGCATTATTTGGTTGGGCTGGGGCTGGCTGTCCAGTCATAACTGGAGCGGCGGCCGGTTGCTGTTGCTCTGGCATTGCGGTGGCGCCCATTCCCATCGGCATTTGTCCGCCCATTTGCGGAGTTTGGTTTGGATATTGATATTGTGGTTGCACGTTAACTCCTTAATGTAATGATACGTAAACTTCGTCTTTATTATTATCGATTTCGCTGATGCGATTTGCTTGTTGGGCGATCGTCTCAATGGAGAAATCTGGGTTATTTGCGAGATCAATCATTTCTTGGCTAGGTTGCGGTTCTGGCTTTGGTTCCGGTTGTGGCTCCGGCTCTTCTGGAGTTGATTCTGGTTCGTCATGCTGTTCTGATTCCGGTTCTGAATCGTCATGATGCTCTGGTCTAGGCTCGTCGTGTTGCTTTTCCGAGTCTTGGTTTTCCTCGTAATAATCTACTTGAGGTTCTTCTTCATGCTCTTCATGATGAGTGTCTTTTCCCTCTAGGCGTTCGATTTCGTCTTCTGGAAGATATTCACTTTTCTCGGCCATTTGTTCGTTATAGGATGGTGGGATAGCGGTTTCTGGCAGAGGCAAATCTGGTTGAATGATAGCACTATTTGCGGTAGTGATTGGGTTTTGATTGAGAGGTGCGCCAGCTGAAAGCGGAGCCGCATCGAAAGATGATTGTGGCATTGGCGTGACGGTAGTCATTGGAGATGGCGTAGGTGTGGTATATGGTGTTGGTTGATTGAGTGGCTGGACTTGGGGGTTATTAAAATGATGGCCAATTGAAGTGTTGTTGGCGGAAAAGGCATTATTGCGCTCGATTGCTTCGCGCATTTGATTAACAAGTTCTTCGTGATGAGTGCTAGCATTAGATTGAAGTGCTTGATTAAGTGTCGAGGTTTGAGCCATTTCGAAGATGTCTTTAGTATTATTAGCTTCAGCGTAAACATCTTCTTTAATACCACCCTTGATGGCGTAACCTTCAGTATCGACAATGTCGGCTAGGAAGGACAAGCGATGTGACGCTTCTTCTTGGCTGATTTCCTTAAGGTGAACTTCGTCGGTCTTCTTTGGCGCGGTAATGATAATAGTAACGTCCGGCTCACCCGGTTCCCAAACACGAGTGTGCGGTTTGAGGTGATAGGAAACGATAGCGGATAAGTATGTCTCCATTGGCTGATCTTTTTTAAGTGGTAAAGCGAGTGCGCCTAAAAGAAGAATTGGCGGGACGAGAATGATGATTAATAATGGAAAAATTTGCCACAGTAAAAAGCCGACGGCGACAAGACCGCCAATAATCATAAGATACACAAATTGTCGAAAAGTAAACGGACCAAGAAGTTTATCGTCCGCCTCAACATCTTGTGGGACCTTATACTGAGCCATACTTATATAATAGCATAAACGCTATATTTTTTCGGCTCAATATAAGGCCAAATGCTGCGGGTTTGTTTATTAGATGTCGGTGCGAATGCCGAGCATTTCGCGGACTTCTGGGTTCATACCAGCACGTGCCGAGTAGTTCGGGCGATTGACGGCGTCGATAGTGCCGCGAGCTTGGAGCGCATCGATAATCTTTTGGCTGACTTTATAGCCATTGATTTCAACTTCAGAACTTGGATCGATAGCGAGCATAGCGGAGTTCATACTCTTGAAGGTAGAGCTCTTAATGCTGACCAACTGCGAGGCAGCCATATCCTTGAAGAAGCTATTAATATTCTGTTCGACAATAGCTTTATTGGCCTCGAAGAACGGATCTTGTGTTGCATTTGGAGTTGCATCAAAACCGAAGGTGATGTATTTGTTGAGGGTGCCAAGTTGTTCACCGTCCATAGCGCCAGATACAGCAGCTGAGCGGAGATACTTCATTGGAATGTGGAGATTTGGATTATCGACAGTACCAACGGAAAGCTCGCCCTTCTTCATAAAGCTGAGCATAGCCTTGAAGACTGTGCGGTCCTGGGTGGCAGTGGTGCCAGCTCCTTTAACGTCTTCGAGGATCTTATCGAGCGAAGTAGTGACGATAGCGTCGGCATCTTGATCGCCTGGCATAGTACCACCGTTAATAAAGGTCTTGAAATCGATAAATGGTGCGATAGCTTTACCATTACTGTTCATGCCGCGACGAACCATATTAGCCTTAGCGTAGGCCCAGAGAATCTGGTCGTCTTGTTTTTGAACAATGAGCGAATCGGCCAATTGTTTTTGCATGCGAATGTTATCGACGACAGAGCCAGAGTTGTCAAAGAGAGTTTCTTGAATATCTTTAAAGTCGCCGCGTTTGGCCATGACTTCAATAGCGGCAGCCATAGAGTTGTAATCTTGCTGACCGAAAGCTTCAATAAGTTTATCTTGTGGGCCGTGACCGGCTGGCATATCGTCATAGAGCTCTTTGAAGTTGCCACGAGCAATACTGTCGACTTTACGGCTATCGGAAATAGCGTCAGAGAGCGTGGCATTGATGGAACTTTGAATTGCGCGCTGCTCGGCTGGGTCATTCGAAGAGTTGCGCATATTGAAGGTAGAAGTAATTTGGCGGTGGATTTCGGAATGCTCGTTTTCGGCTTCGGCGCGGATGCGTTCGGCGCGGCTGCGAGTATTTTCTAGATCAACACTGCGTTGGCGAGATTTGAGGATTTGAGCCGTATCGACGCCTTGAATGAGCGCAGTATTGACGGTACGAATGCGCTGGAGATCGCGAGTACGGACGCGTGCATCGGTGCCGTTATCAGCGAAGCCTTCGTCGAAGTCGATGGCGGTCTTAGTGACAACGTTGTCGTAATCGATGCCGCGCTGGATATTAGTATAACGGCGAAGACCGCGGTTAGTGAGGCGACCATAGCTGTCGTACATGCTGCGGTTGTAATTTGCCATGCGCATTTTATGGCCAGTAGCGATAGCATCATCAGTATCGAGTTTGCGGTTGAGGCGGCGTTGTTCGAGATATTGTGCTAAGCGCGTAGACGGGCGGTGGCTAGTCGAAGAAAGTTGACGTTGCTTAGCAAGAATTTGACCTTCGGTAGAACGACGAATGGCGGCACCATGAACTGGAGCGGCAGCACGATGGACGAGGCCGTCGATGCGACCGAGCATAGTATTAGACATACGCATGAGTGGAATAGACATAAATAATGGCAAAACTTCGATGGCGATGCCAAGAACGACGCCGAGCCAGTTAGTGGCGGAAGTAATAACGACGAGACCGGCAAGGCGGCTGGCGCCATAGAGCAAGCTAAACATTGGATAGAAAATGAGCATGCTCATGAAGAGGTTATACCAGCGTTTGAACCATTTTTCGGTGTTTGGTAAGAGGTAGGCGACGAAGGCAAGCGGCGAAATCATGACGAGGAGGAAGATGAGGGCTTGACGAGCGGCCATGGTGACGACGGCAGAAAGTATGGCGATGGCGCCAGACAATACAATTGGAATTAATAGCCAGAGCAGACCACTAAAGCCGCCAGCAAAGGTAAAGGTAGCGACAGTGCCGACGGTGCCAATGCCAAGAATAGTCGCGACGATACCTGCGACGGAAGTATTAGCGGCGACGTCGCTAACGGTACCGCTGGTGATGGCGGCTTGTTGGATACTATCGAGCGCACTGCGAAGTCCGCCACCGATAACGTTGCTTAAATCTACGGCGAAAATACAGACGATGTAACTGAGGTTGACTAGGATAGCGGCAATAACGATGCGCGGAAGAACACGCTTAATGCCGTAGTTGTTGATGCCGAAGCCGGTGAGCTGAGAATAAATGACGATTAAGAGGAAGATAATAAAGACGACGTTAGTAATGTTGCGGAGATATTCCCAAACGACGTGAATAGGGCTGCTTTCGTCGGCTGGAATCGGGTTAACTTGAATGAGATTTTCGAGAATATCATAGGCGCCGTCGATGATATTGGCGAGAAAACCGGTGCCCGGACAGACGAGCCAGCCCACGCCGCCGACCTGATCGTAACAAGTTGGGTTTTCGGTTTGCTCTTCTGTGGTTTCTGTGTCCTCAGGATTTTCAGGATTTTCTGGGGTGGTAGGATTAGGGGTGACGGTAGAAAAAGTGGTAATTGGGCTTGTGTTAATATTTGGCGTAGTAGCAAAAACCGGGCCAGATAAAGCCAAGAGGCTAAATACGGCCGCAATAACAGATATGGTTATGTTTTTAATACACTTGCCCATAACTACCTTATTATATCACACATAAGCATTTTCGTCAAGTATTATAAGTGAAAATCGAGTACTCCGCTAGATTTAGCGAGCATAATCATTATCACCACGCTAGATATAGTGTTTAAGTAGAGTTTTTCGTACTTGCGCTTCTCTATTATCTCTTATGTTATAATTTAGGTAAATAGCGATTTTTTGCTTAAATAAAGTATAATAATAAATATATAGGTCAAAAAAGGAAAATATGCAGAAAAAACAGAGGCTGATGACAAGAGTAGCGGCAATAATATTGGCTGTTTGCGCTGTTTTTGCGATGAGTACGGCAGTGTTTGCAGATACAACACCGGCACCAACTGACGAAGCGGATTGTGCAACCTTCTTGAAGGCCTTTTGTCCGGGTGGCGATAAGGATATTGTGGATTTAATTATGCTAGTGGCCGACATTATGACGGCTGGGATTATTGTGGCGGGAACGATCGGTATTATTATATGTGGCTACACTGTATTAACAGCGCGTGATAATACTTCGCAAGTAGAAAAGGCGAAATCGCGGTTATTTGAGATAGTAATCGGCTTAGTAGCGTGGGTGTTGGGAGCAGCATTAATACACTTCCTATTGCCAAAAGCAGATCAAGCAGATGAAATAATGGGTATAATTAAAATGGTCATGGGAGGCATAATCTAAATGAAAGCAAAATTATTCTTAATTACGGCAGCATTGCTGATGGCCTGCGCAGGAATTGCGTTTGGTAACGTGACGGCGCCGGCTTATGCCGATGATTGTGGCTCGATGAATGATTTTATGGGTTTAACGCCTTGGTATAAGGCGGGTGATGGCACGTGTATTTTGAATGAAGAACATTGGCACGAAGATAAGATTTCTGTGTCGGTTTGGACGATTGTATTAAATATTGTCGGCGACGTAGTGGGTGTTTTGGGCTACGTGGCGATTGGTTTAGTAATTTGGGGTGGTTATCAATATATGTTCTCGCAAGGTGAGCCCGCCAAGGCCGCTAAGGGTAAGATGACGATTACGCATGCGATGGTCGGTCTCGTGATAACGATTTTAGCTTCTACGATTACGAAGACGATTACGGCGATTTTGAGCGAGACGCGCGATACAAACATCTTTATCGGCGTATTTAATCATGCATTTACTTGGGCGGCGATTGTGGCGGCGATTGTGATTGTGATTGGTGGTATTACTTACACGACTAGTACGGGCGACCCGGGAAAAGTATCGAAAGCGAAAAATACGATTATGTATGCGGCAATTGGGTTAGTAATCACATTGCTGTCGATGGCGATTGTTAATACAGTGGTGGGAGCACTATAGAAATGAAGAAAATATTGTTAATTCTCTGCTCGGCGATTATGACGATGGCGATGGTTTTTGCGCCAGCGTATGCCGAGGATGATATTTGTAATAGTATTAGCCACGATGTGCTAAATTATCAGACGTTATGCGGCGGTGGCGGTGAAACTGAGCTGCAAGGTAATGTAAAGAATATATTAAATACGGTTTATTTCTGGGTGGCAATTATCGCGGTGATTGTAATTATCATCGGCGGCGTGAAATATATGACCTCGCAAGGTGATGCTGGTAAGGTGAAGTCTGCTAAGGATACAATCATGTATGCCATCATTGGTTTAATTGTAACTTTGCTTGCATTTGCAATTACAAACTTTATCTTAAGGTCGGTAGGAGGATAATAAATGGATCTGATACGGTTTTTAGCGACTGATATTAAAAGTCAGGTAAATAGCGCACAAACAGCGACCGGAAATACAACATCGCTCGATAGTGGCGTGAAAGGTATTATTGATTTCATAATTGGTTTTGTGGCGGTACTTGCCGTTATTGCAATTATCATTGGCGGCGTGTTGATGAGTACCTCGCAAGGTGATGCTGGTAAAGTAAAGAAAGGAAAGGATGCAATCATTGCGGGCGTGATTGGCATGATTATATGTCTTATAGCATTCTTGATCGTTAACTTCGTTTTGCGTGCTATTCAGGGGCAAGTCTAAAATAGTAGATATTATTTTAAAATAATTATGTTAAAATTAAATTAAGGTTTTTCGAAATTAAATAAGAAGGAGAAAACATGAATAAACTTAAAAAATCAATTCAGGTAGTCGCGTTGGCTATCTTTGCGGTATTGATTATTGCGGCTCCATCTATGGCGGCAATCTCAGATTGTATTGGTGAGGGTGAATACGCTGACTCGGCTATTCAAGATGAGAAGAGCGATGAATATCCAGTTCGCTGTTCTGCTATTAAGGATGGCGATGATGTGATCACGGTTTACGGTAAGAACTTGGCGGCCTGCCAAAAGGTTGCCTCCCTTGCTTCCAACCCAGAAAGCTGTAAAGGCAACGACCTCAACACGATGGTCCAAACCATTATTAACGCGGTTATCTTCGTAATCGGTATGGTCGCAGTGGTGATGATTATCCTTGGTGGTGTTAACTATGCTACTTCCCAGGGTGATGCTGGTAAGGTTAAGAAGGGTAAAGATACCATTCTTTATGGTATTATCGGTCTCGTGATTGCGATTCTCGCCTTCGCGATTGTCAACTTCGTACTCCAAGCTATTGCTGGATAATTCGAATAGAATCTAAACACCCCCGAGAGGGGGTGTTTTTTTGTATGGAAATATGCTTATATTTATGTTATCTTTTATATAGATAAGGAGAAAATTATTAAAATGAGCAAAATTAAAAATATCTTGAAAGGCACTGCCGCAACTGTATTTAGCGCTGCTTTGCCAGCTGCTTCTTCGTTTGCTGCTGTTGGTAAAGCCCAAAGTGGTTTAACGAGTGTCGATCCGAATAGCGGCACTGGTGATACGCTTGAAGTTAGTATTCAGAAGATCTTAAATGCAGTTTACTTTGTCGTTGGTATGGTAGCCGTTATTATGATTATTCTCGGCGGTATCAGCTATGCTACGTCTCAAGGTGATGCTGGTAAGGTCAAGAAAGGTAAAGACACTATTCTTTACGGCATCATTGGCTTGATTATTGTTCTCCTTGCGTTCGCGATTACGAACTTCATCTTGAATCAGTTGGCGGTTTAATCGACAACAAATAAATATCTCCCCTTTCGCGGGGAGATTTTTTATATAAAAAATACACCCCAGCTTTGGGGTGTATTAGAATTGACGGTGAAAATTAATTGATGGTGATGCGCTTTGGGGCTTCAACCTTTTCCTTTTCAAAGGAAATAGTGAGGACACCATCTTTAAGAACGGCTTCGACGCCATCTTCTTTGACCTGAACTGGCAAAGCGATAGTGCGGCTGAATTCGCCCCAGTAGCATTCTTGAATATGCCATTGGGTAGCTTTGTCGTCTTCTCCGCCGTTTAGGACGCCAGAAATAGTAAGAATATTATCAGAAATCGAAACATCGAGATCTTTGCGTTCGATACCAGCCGTGCGGGCTTTGATGATTAATTTGTCCGCAGTCTCATAGACATCAACAGCAAGTTGACCTGGGACGTTATCGTCGACGTCATCCCAACCGTCACCTTCTTCTTCGATATAGGTTTCTTCTTCGACAGTAGCGACCGGAGCGCTAGCTGGAGTTTCCACCGGTTCCTCCTCTGCTAAACCAGGTTCGCTGCTCTCGTCGAGGAAGGCAGCAGTGAGCTCATCGTCTAAGCTCATTTCGTCTTGTTTGCGAGCCATAATAATTGATTTTCCTCCACTAATTACACTCTTAAGCTTTATTATATGGATGTTTACTCTTAAAATCAAGAAAAACGGAGATTTTGTTGTGAAAAATACAATATTTTGGCATTTGGGCGAAATATTTTGTCCCCACACCTGTGTATCCTGTGGAAAATATGGTGGAATTCTATGTGATTGTTGTAAAAAATACATCACTTTGGCGCATGCTGAATGCTGTTTGGCCTGTGGTAAACCATTATGAAATGGGGGTTGTAGCAAGTGTGTTCTTCCCTTTAATAAGCAGTTTTATTTAGGTGCGAGAGCTGGCATATTGAAAGAATTGATAAATATCTATAAATATCGCTCTGTGCGGGCTTGCGGTGAAGTGATAGCGCAAATGATAGTAGAATGCATGAAAGTGCCAGAAAACGCGTTTTTGGTGCCGCTACCGACGATTGGAAAGCATATTCGTGAACGCGGCTTCGATCATACAAGTAAGTTGGCGCACCAAATAGCTAGACAGGCTAAATGTAAAGTGAGCCCAATATTAATGCGAGTAAATAAGAGCATGCAGGTGGGGGCGAGTTTTGAAGAGCGTCAGATACAAGCAAAAACAGCCTACAAATTGAGGAATAATGTAGACCGTTTACGAAAATACTATTTGCTTGACGATGTGTGAACCACTGGAAGTAGTATGTTGAACGCAACAAGGATTTTACAAGAGAATAAGATAAGTGATATTAATGCGATAATTGTCGCAAAAAGTGGCGGAAATTAGACGGTGGTTTCGCCACCAACAGCGCTGATGACGAAGTTTACGATAGCATAAGCGAGGATAGCGATGATTAGGCCGATGATGGCATACATAATGGTGTTTTTGGCATCGGTGACTTTTTTGCTGTCGCCACCAGAAATAACATAGCGAAGGCCGCCATAAATTAGCATAACGACGGAGATGATGCCAACGGCATAAAGGACAGTGTTAGTAATTTTGGTAAATACACCATTAACGCCAACTAATTCGGCTGGCATTCCCTTTGCGCGCGCAGCTTCGGCGCCAGCTTGAGCTGGATTTTCGTAATCGCTAATAGCAGCCATAGCGCGACCGGCCAAAATAGTAACGCTGGCGGCGGCGCCTGTTATAACTTGTCCCACACTTTTAATTAGTTTTTTCATATTTATCAACACTTATCCTTAAAAATTAATTAAATTATACATAAAAAGTTAGGCGATTGCAACCATAAGGATGGTATGATGAGGCGTCTTTTCGGATAGCGAAAAATATGCTAAAATAAGATGAACCTGGAGGGTTACCCAAGTGGCTGAAGGGGACGGTTTGCTAAATCGTTAGACTGGCGAAAGCTGGTGCGAGAGTTCGAATCTCTCACCCTCCGCCAAAAGATGCTCTATGTAGGGCATTTTTTGTTGCATTGATAAAAAAATGCTACAATATGGTTATGGCAAATAAGACGATTATTAACTGGGAAGCCCGGGAATACGTCGAGTATAAGAAGAATGCTGGGTGGTACATCGGCTTAGCAGTCGTTACTCTAGCGTTGTGCGGCTTAGCAATTTGGTTGAAGCAATATTCATTTTTGGCGCTAATTATCGTAGCGGTGGTGGCGTTATTGACTTATACGCTACGTAAGCCGCGAATGCTGCACTATTCCCTTTCGGATAAAGGTTTATCAGAAGGTAATAATTTGCATGCTTTTAGCCAGTTTAAGTCGTTTGGTGTGCTCGATGAGAATAATCGTTATTCGATTGTTTTGATTCCGAAGAAACGCTTGTCGCCAAGGATGATTGTGGCCTTTCCTGAAACAGAGGGCGAACAGATTGTAGACGTATTTGGCAATCATTTACCAATGGAACCAGTAAAGCTAGATGCGATTGATAGATTGATTCGTCTGTTGAGAATTTAGCATAAGCGTGTTATAGTTGAATAAAATAGATTAGATAAATGTTAAAAGGTGGGCAATAAATGGACCAAGCAAATGGGGCAACTCAAGATGAGTTGCAAGCAGCGATTAATAGTATAACGGGTGGCGGTGGACAGACCGGCGCAGTAGATATGTCGCAGATGGGTATTGATACACCTGGTGCGGCAGCTCCAACAATGGCAGTCCCAGAAGTTTCAGCGGCGGATCTCGCGGCAGCGATGCCTCCAGTCGCAGCTCCAGCAACACCGACGGTAGCGCCAGTGGCAGATAATACTATCAGCCCAGAGACGCAGAATGTGATGGAAGAAGCCATCAAGGCTGCTTACGGTGATCCAGATTTAGCTCGCGTGAAAGCTTCTGCCCTTACTGACTTACGCCCAATTCTCGAAACTGTCGAAATCCCAGTGGAGAAGAAATTTATGATTTATAAGGAAATTATTGATTTAACGGACGATAAAGCTTGTATCGAGCTTGCCTATAACGCTGCGAAGCAAATCGAAGACGATAAAGCTCGCGCGGAAGCATTGCTTTATATCGTAGACGCTATTGACCGTCTCGGTATTGCAATGAAAGTTGATGAGAATCCTGCACAGTAGAAATATCTAATCTAGGAAAATACCACCACTCCTCCGGTGGTATTTTTGCATGGAAGGTTGTTAATTATATAATTGATTTTATATGAATAAAAGTGAATATCTCAGGAAGCTGGATGAATTGCGGCTTGATAAGGCTAAATATTGTATCTTGTCGGGCGGTGCGATGGTGATGCATGGATTAAAAGAAAGAACGGCAGATATCGATATAAAAGTTCGGCCGGATTATTTTGAGGAATTAAAGACTAGGTTTAGCTTCAAAAAATCGCCTAAATACGATTATCTTTGGGAACTTGGCGAAGATGTAGAGGTTGCGGTGCAAGAGTTTAGTACTGACGAGGTTGAAGTGGTGGATGGTTATCCGGTGATAAAGTTGGAACTTGAATTGGAGTGGAAAATTCAACATAATCGACCGAAAGATCAGAAATCGATTCGGGTTTTGAAAGAGTATTTAAATAAATAGCAAAAAGCCCGCAGATGCGGGCAATTTTTAGAGGTAAAACACGGAGATGGAGCCGTTGTCGACGTGAAAATGTCGGAAGAATTGGCCGGTGCGCGGACGATCTTCGAGAATGGCGTCAATCATCGTGATGACGCCGCCGTGCGTGATTGCGAGGACAGTTTGGTCGGGATGTTTAGCGCGGATTTCTTCGAGGAATTCGCGAACGCGAATTTCGAGTCCAAGGATAGTTTCTTCGCCACGATGGGTTTTAGTGTAACTTTGTTCGTAGTTCCAAAGATGGAGCGATTTGAATGGGCCCCAACTTCCCTCGTAGTTTCCGAATGCGCTTTCAAGTAAACGCTCGTCGTACTGGATATCATTCGGCTTAATGAGGCTGGATGTGACGATGTGTGCGGTTTCGCGTGTGCGACGTGCGGGCGAGCAATAGACAGCGTCGAAATTGAGCCTCGAGATTGTAGTGTGGCAATGCTGAGCTTGATTGATGCCAATGCAATCTAAGGGGTATTCGAGACGGCCGCAGATGTAGAAAGCGTGGTTAGCTTTCGTGTGCCCATGGCGGACAAGATATAGCGTAGTAGCCATGTAATCACCTCTCACAAAGAGCAATATTTTATATATTATAACATATTTTTTGTATAAAATTAAAATGAGAAAACCGCCCCACTGAGGGGCGGCGAAAGAACTGAAGGCGTATATCAGAACGGGATGCGGCCACGGCCGCCACAGACGCTGCAACGGAGTTGAACCGGATACATCCGGGTGTCATTGCGCAGGCCACTACCGCCACAGTAGGGGCAGATGCGCCCTGCACTTTTGATGTTTGAACAAATGTCGTTCTTGGTTGATTTGGTGATCTTGCGTCGCCGAGCGATGCTTTTAAGAAAAGACAAAATGCTCACAATTCCACCTTCCTTTCGATATGTAAAAAGAACTCTTTGGTTGCGAAAGCTTAACGAGTATAACATCGTATAAAGATTAAATCAAGGTGATAAAAAAATACCCCCTTGCGGGGGTATTTTGGTGTGAGGTTTTTAGGAGATGTTTCTAGTACATTCCACCCATGTCGCCACCGGCTGGGGCTGGGTTCTTTTCTGGGAGGTCAACAATGAGCGCGCCCATAGTGATAGTTGTCGCAGCAATGCTGACGGCATTCTGAACGGCTTCGCGGGTGACGCGAGCTGGATCAATAACGCCCTCTTTCTTGAGGTCGATAAGGCCTTTATCTGGTGTCATGACGTTAATGCCTTGCCCGTCTTTAGCAGCTTCAACTTGTGCGAGGAGAGCTTGGCTATTAAGACCAGCATTTTCGGTAATCTGGATGAATGGGGCCTTAAGCGCGTTCTTCACGATAGTAGTGCCAGCGTTGTCGTCTTTCAATTTCTTAGCGAGATTGACGAGCGTGACACCGCCGCCCGGAACGATGCCTTCGTCGAGTGCAGCTTTAGTAGCGGCAACCGCATCGTCGACGCGATATTTCTTTTCGTCGATTTCAGTTTCGGTAGCACCACCAACTTTAATGACGGCGACGCGACCCTTAAGGGCGGCGGCGCGTTTGTTGAATTCGCCAGTTTCGTAATCGGAAGTAGAAGCTTCGGCTTGAGCTTCAATTTGCGCAATGCGAGCCTTAACTTCGGCTGGTTTGCCAGCACCCTTAATGATGGTGGTTTCGTCTTTAGTAGCGATAATCTTATGAGCGGAACCGAGAACTTCGAGGCCGGAGTTTTCAAGACTCATGCCTTTATCGGCGGAAACGACGGTAGCGCCAGTCAGAATAGCGATGTCTTCCATGATTTCCTTGCGGCGATCGCCGAAAGCTGGGGCCTTCAAAACGAGCGTGTTGAAGACGCCTTTAAGCTTATTGAGAACGAGAACGCTAAGTGCTTCGCCTTCAACTTCTTCAGCGATGATGACGAGGTCTTTGCGGCCAGTTTGAGCCATCTTTTCAAGGAAAGGAACGATATCGTTGACGGCAGAGATTTTCTTATCGGTGATAAGAATGTCTGGTTTATCAAAAGTAGCTTCTTGACGGTTTGGATCAGTAACGAAGAAAGCGGAAGCAAAACCCTTATCATAGGTATAGCCTTCGGTAATTTCGGATTGCATTTCGAGGCCTTGGCCTTGCTCAACGGTGACGACACCATCTTTGCCAATCTTTTCGATAACATCAGCGATAAGTTTGCCGATTTCGGCATCGCCAGCAGAAATAGTGGCGACTTCAGCGATTTTTTGACTATCGCCATCGATTTTTTCGGCGGTTTTATTGATACCTTTAACGATTTCGGCGCCGGCAGCTTCAATGCCTTTGCGGAGGTCCATTGGATTGTGGCCGGCAGCAATAAGCTTATTGGCTTCGGCGATGATGTTGTAAGTCAATACGGTAACGGTCGTGGTGCCATCGCCGGCAACTTTATTGAGTTTTTGGGCAGCGGTTTTGATGAGTTTAGCGCCAAGTTGATAACCAAGCGTTTCGTCATCATCGTTGCCAAGATCGATAGCTTCAGCGACAGTCACGCCATCATGCGTGATGGTTGGAGCGCCGTAGCTTTTTTCAATTACGACGTTGCGGCCTTTTGGGCCAAAAGTAACTTTGACGGCATCATAGAGCGCCTTGGCACCACCGAGAACTTTCTCGCGGGCTTCAGCATCATAGAATACTTTCTTTGCCATAATTTATATAATCTCCTTAGAGGGTGGCAAGAATATCTTCTTCTTTAATAATGAGATATTCTTCCCTATTAACTTTAACTTCAGTAGCAGCGAATTCGCGATAAAGAATGCGGTCATTTTTCTTTACATTTTTAACATCTGGACCGACGGATTCAACGATAGCGGTATTCTGTTTTTCTTTGGCTTCGCCGAGAAGAATACCAGAGGCGGTTTGCTCGAGGGCGGCATCTTTCTTTGCGACGACGCGATCAGCTAGTGGTTTAATTGCCATGTATTTCCTCCTAATGAATTGGTATATCTTTAGTGTAGCGCGGTAAATTAGCACTGTCAAGCGTCGAGTGCTAAATGCTTATGACGTGATTAGATTAAGCTTATGCTATGATATGTATATGAAGAAAGCGAAGATTGCGTCAATTATTTCAACAATATCTGTATTTGTATGTTTATTCTTTAGCTCATTTGCTATGGCGGGGGGTGCGGCGCCGGGTACTGATATTTGCGATGAGGTAAATAAAAATACAATTCCGAACTGGGAGATCCTATGTGGTGGCGGCGGCGAAAGTGAGTTGATGGATACGGTTCGGAATATTTTGAATGCCGTTTATTTTTGGGTGGCTATTGTGACGGTGATTGTAATTATCATCGGCGGCGTGAAATATATGACCTCGCAAGGTGATGCTGGTAAGGTGAAGTCTGCTAAGGATACAATCATGTATGCTATCATTGGTTTAATTGTAACTTTGCTTGCATTTGCAATTACAAACTTTATCTTAAGGTCGGTAGGAGGATAAGTGCGCGAAGAGCTTGAGGCAGTATTTAGAAATCGAGAGCTTGGCACAGTGCGGAGTGTGCGCGTGATTGACAGCTATCAGAACCAGGTTTTTGATGTGTTTGCCGATGCTGGGCATTTTGTAGTGAAGTATTACGAAGATGAGCTCATACAAAAACGCAAGGCGCAGGTGGAAGTGAGTAAAAAATGGCAAGAAAACGGAATAAATTGCATTTTGCCAGTGGGGGATTTTTACAAAGGCGAGCGTGGATATTATTTGGTTTATGAATATTTCGAGAATGAATCACGGAAGAATTTGAACGATGACGATATTAAAAAGCTCGCGCAAATTCAGGCAAAAATGCATGAGCTAAACGTTAGCTCTACTCTGTTGTGCGATTATCGGGAAATTGAATTAAATATTCAACGCGACGAATTGCAAGATTTGATTCAGAAATGTAACAAAGGTCTTGCGAATGCGAAAAAAGAATTAGTGATTTCGCACAACGATTTTAAACCGAAGAATATTTTATGGCATGCGAACGAGCCGTATTT